>ERZ773197.9-NODE-9-length-175840-cov-6.429906_pt1 | contig 175840 bp, 189 predicted proteins | sample MGYA00580999_ERZ773197 | MGnify/ENA primary metagenome ERZ773197 (study PRJEB29015, sample SAMEA2738166) | human oral metagenome | biome: human oral; feature: human-associated habitat; material: saliva | place: China | collected 2185 ...
CTAACGAGGATGTTGTTATCCCCGCTGGCAATGACCTGCCTACTCAGACTGTTACTGGCAACACTGGTAGCAAGGCACCTGAGCAGTTCTCCATCACTGACCTGGTAGAGTACGGCAAGGACGCGGACGGTAACTGGCGTGCCCTTGTGTCTATCACTAAGGACTCTCTGAAGGTAGTAGACGCAGACGGTAAGGACGTTACCGCTAAGTTCGACATTCAGGTTGAAGAGGGCAAGCTCATCTCTGGTACCGGCACCGACTTTGATGGTCATGTCGCAGATGTGGTGACCGCTACCGCTAAGAACCCGCAGGAGCTTGGCGCTAACAAGACCTACAGCCTGAAGGTTGAGTCTAAGTCCCTGAATGACTTCAAGGCAGACGAGATGCGTGACCTGGGTATCGTGACGGTCAATAACACCCCGATTGTTACCTCTATCCACCGCGTGAAGGAAGTTGTTGGTCAGGTCAATAAGGAACTGACCACCCCCGCTGAGGACATCAAGGCAGGCGCTACCCTCCGCTGGAAGGCACAGGCTAAGAACAACTCCGGCGCTGACATGGAGAAGGCAGTCATCTCTGAGTTCCCCGACAGTGCACAGTTTGACGTGAAGAGCGTGAAGTTCCTCAACACCAATAACCGTGGCACCGTAAACGGCAACGTTTGGGAAATTGGTGCACTGAAGGCTGGCGAGACGGTCGAGTTTGAGGTTGAAGTAACCCTGAAGAGTGACCTGGACATGAACCGTGTCTACTCCGAGGGCATCCTGAACACTATTATGCTGACGAACAACCCGTCCCCGTCTGACCCGACCCCGACCACCCCGCCCGAGAAGTGCCAGGTGAACACCACGGTTGGCGAGGACACTGACGGTTGTGACGCTACCGTTACGAAGCTAGTTCCGCCTCCGGCTACACCTGAGACACCTGAGTCTCCGAAGCCGTCTGAGCCTGCTAAGCCGGAACACCCTAAGACCATTGAGAAGGCTACCGCTGAGACTGGTGAGACTGGTTACGCGGGTGCTGGACTTAACCCGGCTGTCGCGGGTGGTATCGGAATCCTTGGTCTTGCCACCGCTAGTGGCATTGTTGTAGGTATCCGCCGCCGCAAGAATGACACTGAGTAGTTTTAGGGTTACCTAATCTACTATAGGTTGAGTTATTGGAGCCCCTGTGAGGTTTTAGCCTCATGGGGGTTTCCTTTATGTCTGCAATGTGTGCTATACTGTTTTTGGTTGTTGTTTTGACTACCGACCATGTTAAGTATCTTCTTGTTGGAGGTATTGGTTACGGTAGGGTCTGCAACCCCCGCTTGAGTTTTCTGTCGGTGTTGTATTCGCGCCCTCATGATTTGGTGGGCTGGTTCCTTTGGCTGGTGGTTCGGTCTTAGGTGCTGGTTTACCTTATCGGGTGTGTCTGTGAGGAGTAATGACCTTAGCTATCCGATGGTGCTTGCCTGTAGCTGGATGAAATACCCCCTTGACGTGATTATTAAGGGGGTATTTCTAGTTGTGCTGGTTTTTAGTTGGTGCTTTTCTGCTATGTTTTTTGTGGTTAAGTTTTTAGCCGCCGACTAGGGTGAGTTCCAGCTTATATTTTAGGTTGGGGTTGGTTACGGTGGGGTGACTTAGCTCAAAAATTAGGCAGATTCACTGTTGCTGTTACCATTTGACGCTACCTGTATTTGAGTCAGCTTTTTCTGGTGAGATATTGAAGGGGTACTATCTTGCCTTATTGCTCTGACTTGTGGGTATCGTTTTTTGGTTTTCAGGGTGGGTTTGCCCAGTTTTTGTTATTGGGTAAGGAAGTCCCTGCTGTATGATGTTTAATCACACGGCAGGGACTTCCTTAGTTATATTTAGTTACTTGGGGTTGGTGTTGGTACAGGGGTTGCTCCCCCCTTTGCGTAGGCACCATGATTGGCTTGCTTGATGTGTAGCACTAGAATGTCTTTACCTGTATATACGGCGTTAGGTTCGTACTTGGAGAAGCCTTGGATTCGGGTGCTATCGTTGTTGTTCAGTGCTTGCCATGCAGAGTTTGAGCTGATGGGGCGAGGGCCATTAGCCTTGATGTCTGCTTCATTACCCTTAATTTGAGCGGCTACGATAGCGTACTCAGGGTTACCGGGCTGTACGTCGTCAATAATAACAACTTCGGCGTACTTAGACTGGTCAAGCACCCCGTTTGCTTCACGGCTTTCTGCTGGCTGAATATCGTAAGTTCGCTTCGGAATGACAACACTATTTCCAGAGATGACAGGGGAGCCGTCTAGCGTCTTGAGCTGACTCTCAAGCTTTGACTTGTCATCATTGGTTGCATTGGTTGCATTATGCTCAGGGTTGGGTGTAACTACCGGCTGGTCGCCGGTCACTACGGTAACTGAGCCAGGTGTAGGGTCAGATTTCACTACGCCGGTCATACCTGTTGCGTAGTCGTTACCTTCAGCGGCAGACTTAGTTGCCTTATCGGTGTGTGTTGCTTCAGGGGTTGCGGTCACCGTCGGGCTTGGGGTAGCGTTGGTTGCGGTTGCTGTTGCGGTGGGTGTGTTTATTGCGTTAGTGTTTTCAGTTGTTCCACCGCAGGCGGTTAGGGTTAGTGCTAGTGCGGCTAGGGTTAGAGGGGCTATTTTCTTCAAGGTTCACTCCATAGTGTTTATATGTAATCTGTCACCTATACTATAGTTGTTTGTCCTGATATGCAAATCATTTCGCCATATGGTTTAATATTTTAAGTAATGTTTTTATAGTTTTATGTTTTTAAGGAGAGTCCGCCGTGAAGGATAAACGGCCTGACCTATACGACTTGCACGAAGGTGATTACGATAAATCTGCGGCTGAGGTGCGTGGCACCAAGGGCTTGATTACTCGCCGCCAGGCGGTTGTTGGTGGCGCTCTTGGTCTTGCCGCCGTTGGTCTTGGCGCTTATGGTTTTTTCCGCCCGCAGGTTGGTTCTGATGGGGTTATTCGTGTTCCTTATACTGTTCAGAATAGGGGCGCTACCCCTGTTGCTACGGCTGATTCTGGTGAGCCTGTATATCAGCCTCCTAAAGATGATGTAGGGGATAAGATGCCTGTTTTGGACGATAATACTCTTTATGCCCCGAAGCCGGAGGTTGAAGTTCGTGCCGCCGTGTGTGAGGTTGATGCTTCTAAGGTGACGGGTGATATTCCTGCTAATCTTCCGGCTTTTGGTTGGTCTATTCCTAGTCAGGGTATTTCTGCTTCTTTGTCTGCTTCTGGTTCGGCTAGTGGCAGGATGGTGCTTCCTATTACTGCTGATGGTTCTGGTATTTGGTATAGTAAATCCAACCCTATTACGGCTTCTGAAGGTTCCACTATCCTTGCTGGGCATGTGAATAGGCGTAGCTACTATTTGTCGCCGTGGGGGTACCTGCATAGGCTTTCGGGGTGTGAGCGGCTATTCCTAACTGATGGTAAGGGTAATGTAACTCAGTGGCACGTGACGGACATGTTTACTGTCCCGCAGGATAAGCTTACTGAGGTTCAGGGCATGTGGGATAAGACGGGTGACAGGTCGCTGTGGTTGGTGACTTGTTCAGGTCAGCAGGTCGGTTCTGATGGTGCAACCGGCGGTAATACATTTGGTTTTAACTATAGGTATAATCTTGTTGTTAGGTGTGCACCTAGCACCTAATTTGACACACCCGACATGATGTGCCATAATTGCTTATAAAGATATTCATGACTCCAGCTTGAAAGGAAGGCTAACATGCCGCTACTACCTGAAACCCCTATTGTCCACGATAAGGACATTTGGGAACTGCTACCCGAAAACATGTGGGAAAACATCTTCCTGGCACAGGGCTTCAGCTCGCGTGTGGATACTGCTATTGGTCACCAGCTGGATAGTGAAGACATGAAAAAGTACGCCAGTGAAGAGGCGGCTTACGAGTACTGCGATAACCAGAACTACGACATTATCAAGTCCAATACCGCCGCTATCCTTGAAATGATTGGTAAGGGCGACCCCCTCCGTGAAGCATACGCCCAGACCGTCGCACAGGTATACACCCGCGCGGCAATTACCGGATACTTCTACGAGGGTGGACTCGGCGGCGGCGGCGGATTCAGCTTCGGGCCTATCAGCACCCCCGACCTTGTTCTTCTTGAAATTGGTCTTCTTGATGTCACAGGTGATGAGAAAACGTTCCAGGATGTCCTCAACACTAGCTTGCGTGAATATCAGCGCGTAGTTGATATGCATAAGGGTAGGAACAAGGAAGCCCGTGTTAATCGCTACTACTGGGATAAGGTTCTTAACCTTATTGCCGATGAGCTTGACCTTGAGGCTTCTACCTGGACTATTAAACTCAACTCGTAATTACCTGAAGGGGTAACATTGTTTAAGAAGATTCTAGAAGCTATCCGTAAACCTAAGAACACCCCAGAAGCACCAGCCGGTGCCAGTAAAGACCCGAAACCCGTATCAGATGTGCCCCTCATTGAAGGTGGCGCAAATCAGGTGGACACCCGCGCCATTAGGCTCAACACCCTAGACGTTGCCCGCACCCAAACGCGAGGCACAAGCGTAGGTGGAGCCACACTGATTGACCCCATCAAATTTTAAACACCTAAACAAAGGAAACACCCATGAATGAACATGTGGAAGATGAGAAGTTGGTAACTAGTCAGAATACCGTCGAGACGGAAGAAGCTACGGAAACTAGTGAAGTAACCGAAGAGCCGGAAACCGCTCCTGATGAAAACGATGCAGAGAGCACCAGTGAAGAGAGTAAGATTATCCGATTCTCTACTCTGACCCTTTATTTCGTCTCGATTCTAATTGGCGTAAACATGGGTGCCAGTATTCCGAGCAAGACACATGCGATGCCTGAGTGGTACCACATTCTAGGCGGAGCTGTTATCCTCTTCGGACTCCTGAAGTGGCTGACCCGCGACTCTGATTTTGAAGGACTTGCAAAACTTCATGCACCCTTGGTTGTACCCTCAGCTTTCGTTGCTTCTTCTTTGATTGTCCTTGTAACTGGAAGTACCGAAGTGGCAACCATGATTGCACTCATTGCTGGACTACTTCTACTAGCCACCACACTAGTAGCCTGCGGCACAATTCTTGTGGTTTGCAAGCGACACGATAAGGTTCTTCGTGAGTGCGAGGAAGTGCTGAAGAACAGCAAGTAACCTTGCCCCTTGACAGGCGGCTATGATTAGCTATATAATGTCAAGGTCTGCGATTGTAGCTTAATGGTAAAGCCCCGGTCTTCCAAACCGGTTATGCGGGTTCGATTCCCGTCAGTCGCTCGAACGAAGTCACGTACTACGGCTTTGCGGTACGCTTCGGTTTGTGATATATTATATTCACAGGTTCACGACATTTCGTGATTCATATTTGGTGCCGTGCCAGAGCGGTTTATTGGGGCTCCCTGCTAAGGAGTTAGCGGCGTTATTGTCGCTCGTGGGTTCAAATCCCACCGGTGCCGCGCGATATTATATAGGGTCGCTTTTACCGGTATCACCCGCAATAAGGCGCAAGCTTGGAGACGTTCAAGCTTGCGCCTTATTGTTTTATTCATGCTTTTGTGGCTAGGTTCGCCATGTATTGCAGTATTGCGCCTGCGGCTAGTATGAGTGCTGGCCCGAGCATGTCGCCGCGCCTCATGCCGTCTGATGCGGCTAGTAGTGCTGTTATGCTGAATGTCGCATAGATTCCTAGTAGCATTTGCCTGTATGTTTCCTCGGCGTTGAGGGTTCCCCATAGGGTTATTATTAGTGCTGTGAGCCCTATTAGGGGTATGGTGGGGTTCATTAGCTCTATGGTGCACCAGGTGGCTGTTGCGGCGTGTATGAGGGTTGCTAGGATTGCTACAGCTTTTTCTTTGGTGGTTAGTTCTAGGGTGTTTTCTGTTGTTGGTTCTTCGTTCATTGTTTGTGTTGGTTATTGTTTGTTGCGGGTGAATATTTTCACTTTTAATTTTACGTGTCATGCTTGACTTTTGGCTAATTATGGCATAGCTGGTGAGTGTGATATAATAGTTGAACTACCATTGCGGGTCTTGACACCCTACAGATTATTTGACGGTACAACTAAGCTGGTAGAATGATTTAGTATCGAGATAGTTAAAAACACAGATTTGAAAGCATAGGACACCCTACATTGGCTAATTTTCTTGAGCATCTGCTACGTGCTGGTGAGAAGCGTGAAGTTCGACGAGCTAAGGCACTCATTGGGCAGATTAACGCGCTTGAATTTGTTTATGAAGAAATGACTGACGAAGAGCTGGCGGCACAGACCCCCGAGTTTAAGGAACGCATTAAATCTGGTGAAAGCTTGGATGTTCTTATTCCCGAGGCTTTTGCTGTGGTTCGTGAAGTAGCCCGCCGTGTTCTTGGTAAGAGGCATTATGATGTACAGCTAGAGGGCGGCATCGCCTTGCATTATGGTCAGGTTGCCGAAATGAAGACTGGTGAAGGTAAAGCCGTCACGGTTAGCACCCCTATTCCTACCCCTACGGGCGCTAAGCTTGCAGGGGCTATCCGTGTTGGTGATACCGTGTATGCTGGTAATGGTGACCTTACTGTTATTGCTGGTGTTTTCCCACAGGGTGCACAGGACGTTTATGCTCTAGTTTTGGATGATTTGCGTACCGTCAGGTGTAACCTACAGCACCGCTGGGATATTGCGCCTCGAATGTCTAGTACCGTGTATGAGACTGTTGAGACTGGTGATATTCTGCGTAAGTTGAAGTCTGGTCGGCAGGTGTTTATTCCGCGTAATGGTTGCACCCTTAATAATGATACGGCTCTAGCGACACACCCTAGCGAAACGGTCAAGAAGACTGATAATGGTCTTCTTGCTGTCACTGATTTTGAGGGTACCACTAGGGTAGTGAATGATTCTTCTAACTACATGTACCTTGGTTCTTCTACCTATGTGCGGGATAATCGTTCCCCGTTGGAGCCGCTACTTCGTTCAGGTGTTATTGTTACTTACCGTGATAAGCGTAATCATGCGGTGAAGCACTTCTTTGTGAATCTTGACAAGGCACCTTCGGTGAAGCTTGAATCGGGCAACCTCGCAGACATTCTAGCTGATACTGCCGCCCCTTCTTTTGGTGACCCGGCTAATACTGTGGCACCGGCAAAGTATCAGGCTGAGAACTTTATTCAGATGACTTCCAAGCCTCTTGGTGCTACGGGTCTACGTGTAGGTTACGCACTTAACCAGGGTAATGCTGAAACAATTGCTTGGTATGCGCGTGCCTTGGGTTACTCTGCAACCATTAAGGATGTTGAGGGTCTAGGATTCTTCCCCTATACGGTACAGATTGACACCGCACCTAGCGGCAATGTAGAAGTTACAGCAGTCCTTGACCTGGGGTTCCAGGAAGAGCAGGTATGCTTCACGGTCACCCACCCTTCACACCTTTTCCTAGCAGGTGACCATGTTGTTACCCACAATACGCTAACCGCTGTTGCCCCAATGTATTTGAACGCGCTTACTGGTAAGGGTGCGCACTTGGTTACCACCAATGATTACCTTGCACGTGAGCAGGAACAGCAGATGGGACTTATCTACTCTTTCCTTGGTCTAACTCATGGTGCTCTTCAGGAGTCTATGAGTTCTGAGGAAAGGCGGGATATTTACAGTCGAGATATTGTTTACGGTACGAATAACCAGTTTGGTTTCGATTACCTCCGCGATAATCTAGCGTATTCCCCGGATGACCGTGTTCAGCGTGAGTTGAACTACGTCATTATTGATGAGCTTGACTCGATTCTTCTTGATGAAGCGACAACACCTCTAATTATTTCCGCACCGGCTCAGGACGCTAAGGAAACTGAGGCATGGTTCACTAATGCCGCCGCGCTCATGCCTCTACTGAAGCGTGACGAGCATTATACGGTAGATGAGAAGAAGAAGGTAGTGGACTTCACGGATGAAGGTCTGGATATGATTATCGACTACTTCGGCACCACAGATAAGGTTCTTTTCGGTACCCATAGTGAAATCTTGACGTTCCTGCGTTCCGCCCTGCAAGCTGAGACTCTTTACCATAACCGGAAAGATTACATCATTCAGGGTGGCGAAATTATGATTGTTGATGAGCATACAGGACGCGCAATGGAAGGTCGCCGCTATAACGACGGACTACACCAGGCACTTGAAGCCAAGGAACGTCGTAACGGTCACCTGGAAGTTCAAATCAAGCCTGAGAACCCCACGTCAGCTACTATTACCTTGCAGAACTTCTTCCGCCTCTACGATAAAATGTCTGGCATGACAGGTACAGCCGCATCTGAAGCCGCTGAGCTTGCAGATACCTACAGTTTGACTGTGCGAACTATCCCACCTAACAAGCCGAAACAGCGTATTGACGAGCAGGATGAGCTGTACCTCACAGAGCAGGACAAGATGGAAGCGGTAGTTGCTGAAATCTTGGAAATTCGACAGCGCGCACTGGACGAAGCAGAAGATGGTGAAGAGCCGCTAATTCAACCTATTCTTATTGGTACGACTAGCGTCGCGGCTTCTGAGAAGCTTTCCCGTAAGCTTGCTAAGGCTGGTATTGTGCATAATGTTCTTAATGCTAAGCATATTGAGAAGGAAGCCCACATTATCGCTCAGGCTGGTAAGCTTGGGGCGGTCACGGTTTCAACTAATATGGCGGGTCGTGGTACTGATATTCTTCTTGGTGGCAATGCTGAGATGATGGTTGCTGAACAGCTGGCTATCATGGGTCTTAGTATTGAGCATACGCCTGCCGCTTATGAGGAACAGTATAAGATTCTTCTTCCTCAGATGGAGGAAAAGATTTCAGCTGAAGCTGAGAAAGTGCGTGCCGCTGGTGGTCTATATGTGATGGGTACTGCTAGGCACGACTCACGCCGTATTGATAATCAGCTTATCGGTCGTTCTGGTCGTCAGGGCGACCCTGGTCGAAGTAAGTTCTTCCTTTCACTAGAGGATGAGCTGTTCAGGTTCCACGCTTCACGTTCGACGCTTATCCTAGCCCGCCTGTTCGAGTCTTACGGTTCACCTATTAAGGGCAAACAGCTCACTAAGGCTATTGAGCGTGCACAGGGTGCTGTTGATGGTATGCACCGCACCTCAAGGAAGCAGACTCTAGAGTATGATGATGTTCTGAACGGTCAGCGTAAGAAGCTTTATGAAGACCGAACAGCTATCTTACTTAGTGATGATGAGGTGGCGGCTGACCTGGCTGTTAATTTCATTGGTTCTAGTGTCCGTAGCACTGTTGAAGGTTGGATTGCCGAGAATGGTGAACACCTGGACGATTGGGATTTGCCAGCCCTATGGAAGCATCTTCGCGAGGAGCTGGAATGGGTTCCCACGATTACCCCTAAAGACCTGCTCTCTGAGTATCCTACTAGCACAGAACTAACCCAGAGTGTGCTTGTTGATGAGTTGGTGGCGGCGGCTAAGGTGCATTGGGATTCTCTACTGGAAGCTAATAGTGTTTGGCGTACTTACGCTCGTTCAATTATTCTTGGTGCGATTGACCAAGAGTGGATTGGGCACCTTGCGGATTTGGGTTACCTTAAAGAGGGTATTGGTCTAAGGTCTTACGCTCAGAAAGACCCTAAGATTGAGTATCGCCTAGAGTCTGCTGACATGTTTAATCAGATGACAGGTGAACTAATCCCTAAGCGTGTTACTCAGGAGCTTCTAAAGTCCCGTATTTAATTGAATTTTGACCATAGCGATATGTTGTGTTATGATTGTTTTACACGATTTAATGATGTACGACCAATATTAAGGACACAACACATGCTAGACGCATTTTTCGTCCTCGAAGTGGGCGGCAACGGATACGGTGAAACCACCGAAGAAATTGCTACCCGCTTCGAGGAACTTCTTTCTCAGAATAAGACTCTAACCCTCGCACTGGAAGATATTTCTACCGGCGGCTGGTTCCGTTGCTACGCCGACATTGTAGGTGAAGACCACCGCACCGTAGATGACCACCTCTATTTCATTCTCAAGGCATACGATGTGGAAGCTTGCGCCTACATGTCTTACCTGAAGGCTGTTCAGGCTAATAGTGAAACTGCATACTTGAAGTTCAACACTAGCAACGCTTCTAAGGATGCACACAGTGACCTTACCTGGAACTTCACTGTTTCCTTTGAGCTAGTCAATATCGACAATAAGGTTGCGAATGATTAAAAGCAAGATTCACCATATTGCAAACCTAGCCCTCGAATACTTTAAGGCTCTGGGCGCAAACCAGGCAACAGCTAAAGCAACCACTAATATTGCACCTAACCCAACACGCGCTCTAGCACGCTCTGCTGGACATTTCAATCACAAGTAAGGATAACTAATGCTTTTCAACGAAGAACCTACCACCACTAACACCCCCGTGTCTGCTGTAGAACCGACCTACGGCGTGGACTTTATGCGTGGATTTATGCTGATGTCGCTACCCTGCACCTTTGTTTGGGGTCTAGTAGCTTTCGGCATCACTAACCTACCCCTATAATAACCATTCCCCCAGAATCACAGCATCATGAACTACATTACCGCCCACGAAATCGTAAAGCCTATTTTCTGGATTGTCCTACTTAGTATCCCAGGGGCGATTTGCATTATATTCACAACTATCCAGCTAGGTATCATTGCAGGCGTTGGTCGAATCTTCAAGAGGAAGCCGTCTGTCAAGTATGATTCAATCCGCACAGACGAGAAAGCCCTATGGACTTTCGGTATCTTGTCTTTCTGCTTCCTTACAGCTATCGGCTACCTGGTATGGACTGAGCACACTAGTCATACCGTATCTGTATCTGAAAAACTCACTACCACTACTCGCGTAGATGAGGCACAGATGCGTAATTGGCGCAGTGATGAAAAGGGTGTCGATTTGGTCTATTCTTACACCGACTCTTCCGGCGTTCCTGTTTTTAAGGATTTTAGTGACCCTTCACACGAGGTCTTCCGTAAGTGCTCACTCATTTTCACTGATACCAAGCGCCAAGAGGGTTTGATTCGTTTTGACCGCGAGGTTCAAATGAAGGTTACCCCTCAGTGCTCTAACGTCACGACTGATGGTTCCTTGGTTCCTATCAAGACTGCAACCACTGCCCCTGCGGTAAAGCCTACCCCTTCTAAGGGTGCTACTAAGCCTACCCCTACCCCGTCTACTACCCCTTCTAAGCGCTCCACGCCCTCCGTGAGCTATACCCGATAGTTGCTATAGGTTCCAATGTGGGTATTGGAGATTATGGGCTTTAAAATTTAGGGGTACATAAAGAAAACCCCCGGCTGTTAAGCAACATCCAATGTTGCCAGCCGGGGGTTCTTCATACCCTTTTTCACTCTATTGTAAATATTGAAGATAACAAGATGCCTTGGAGGAAAAATAATATGGCATGGCATATATCCCCAAATGGTGAGATTAATAGCTGTGTAGGAACAGACGGCCCCAACGGTTGCCTATATAAAAACAAGGAAGTGGAACACTTTGACACATACAGTAAAGCTGTAGATGCAAAAGAAAAAAGGATTAGCAAGCTTTACAAGGAACAACTACGAGAAGAACGGGCGGAACTAACCAAAGAGCAGACTCTACTCATTCCAGCCAGTGACTCACACCGATACGTTGCTGATTCACAGATGCGGCAAAAGTATGCGTCGATTAACGATAAATATAACCTTTCACGCTACTATGCACCTGATGGGGTGACGGCTGAGGTTAGTGCCCCCCGTGAAGGCAGTAACGCTACACCTGTAACCCTTTGGGTGCGTGCTGATAGTGGGTTTGCTACCCGTAAGGCGACGGTAAGCGCACCGGGTGGTGGTTCGACTATTCCAGCTAATAGGAACAAGGCGGATGCTCTACTGAAGAAACATAGGGAGTCGATACAGAACGCACACACGGACATTGCTGTAATTGCCGCCGATGAGAAGTATCCACCTATTAAGCATATGCAAGCCCATCAACAGCAGTACCTTGATAGGTTGGCGGCTGTTGGTGAAGATAGGTATTTGGAGTATGTGGATGCGGGTCGTGAGTCGGTTAAGGTCAGTCAGAACCTTGCTCTTAGTCGTCATACGGGGTTGATTATGAAGAGGCTCATGACAGGTGAAGTGAAGGCTGACGGGGCACCTACAACGGTGGACACTGAGGATTATCAGAAGCTTCTTATTGAAACCCCGATTATATTGCAGAGGCACCCTAAGTTCATGGATTGGGTAGCTTCCACTGGTCACCCTACTAATAATAGTGCGCCTGCGCCTGCTCGTGATGCTGAACAGCTTGAAGATATGCTTAACGCTTGTGCTGGCACACCTGATGCTGATGGTAATGTTCTGGTGTTCAATGATAAGTTCTCGAATATTGATAATGCGGTGTATAATCCGCAGGATTTGCTGAAGGTTGCTCCTGCTGAGATTCCTGAAAAGACTATTACTGAAGTTATCGCCGCGCAAACCAGCTCTAGTGACCCTGAGTTGAAGGAAGACTTGAAGGCTTTCAAGTTTAATGACACGGTAGGCTGTGGGTATATGACAATCACAGCACAGAATCAGAGGCGCAAGTATGCAGAAAGCTTCTACGAGCATTACTCCAACCCCGCCTACCATAATCTAGGGTCGTACCAAGGGTTGAATAAGGTACGGCAAGGTGACATCATTAGGCGACCCTCAGATAATGACTCAACAAGGAGTGCCTACGCTGTGGTTCTAGATACAACCCCTGAAGGTGTTCTTTACCAAAGCTTCCCCTCATATAGTAAGTATGATTTGCCTGTTCTAGCTGATGCTGATAGGGCTCTTGCTCTGTATAAAGCTGGGGCTCGACGCACTGAAACCCCTACAGGATTCACAGCCTATCACGGTATAGATACTACCGATGGGGTAGTGGATGAAGGGTGGTATGCTTGGTAAAGCTTGTGCATAACCTTACAGTTTCCTGAATACTTTTTCAACCTTCCTGATATGTTTACAGAATAGAGGGCGGGGGTAAAGTGTACCATGCACTAAAGCCCCTGCCTTCCATACTGCCAAATTTCAACGCACCCCGACTAAGAGGGTTAGAAGGAGAATAAAGGAAACTTGACAGCTAAAACGCCTCGGAAGAAAGCCACTCAAACTATCTTTGCGTCTACCATACTTGCCGCAACTGTTGCTAGTACCCTAGCGCCCGCTGTTGCTACTGGCGAACCGGATAACGGTAAAGCAAAGACTGTTACAGCTGGCTCAACAATTACTGTTTCTGAGAATGAAACCATTAAGAACAATGCTGATACTCACGTAGATGGGGATACGGCAACCACTGAAGCCGCCCCCACTCTGCAAGGTGCTGTGGATGTGAAGAACATTAAGGTCGCTCTTGCTGAAACCCCTGAAGAGGGTGCGAAGAAGGGTGGCGCTACCGTCGGTTGGGGTGCTAAAGCCCAAGCAGATGATAAGCAGAACCTAACAGGTGCACAGGATGCAACGCTGGCTAACGGGACACCAACTCTAGCAGTTGTACCGCTAACCACTAAGAGCGGCTGGAAACCCGGCTGGGGCGTACTTGGACAGGACGTGTCCAACCACCAGCCAAACATCAACTGGAAAGCGCAGTACGCCGGTGGTAGCCGCTTCTCATGGATGAAAACAAGTGAAGGTACCACTTATGTAGACCCGACATTCTCAGGTCACTACAGGGGAGCGCGAGAAGCAGGTCTAGTCACTGGTGGATACCACTTCGCCCTACCGCCCCAATCGTCAGGTCGTACACAGGCTGAGATTTTCATTAAAAATGGTGGCGGCTGGTCAGCAGACGGTAAGACCCTGCCAGGTATGCTCGACCTCGAATATAACCCTTACCCTTCACTAGGTAACACATGCTTTGGAATGTCCCAGTCTCAACTCAAGACGTGGACTTGGGACTTCATTAACACGTATAAAGAGAAGACGGGTCGATACCCTACGATTTATTCTACGACTGACTGGTGGAATACGTGTATGGGTGGCACGAATGAGTTTAAGGGTGCACCACTCCATATTGCTAACTATTCCACAGGGCCAGGATTCATGCCGGGTGGTTCAACTAGCTTCGACATTTGGCAGTTCTCATCTGTGGCACCTTTTGCTGGTGACTCGAACGTGTTCAATGGCACTGCCGCCGAGCTTGATAACTTTGTGCGTAACGCTAACTATGTTTCTAAGTGGGGTAGTAACGGTAAGGTTTCACCTGCCCCAACTGGCTTCCGTTCTGCTCGCGCTCCCGAGGCTCCTAAGCCTGCACCCGTGGTTGATAATGGTGACCGCAACTTCGGTAATGGTGGGTACCTGAATATTAATAGCGGTATCGGTAGCTACTGGAACAAGAACCAGGAGCGTTACGGTACACCTATCGGTCGAGAACTGGCACTACCTAACGGCTGGGCACAGGACTTCACTAACGGCTACCGCATCCTTCACCGTAAGGACGGTAAGGGTGGTGCCGTGTACCTGCGTGGCGCGATTGGTGACCTGTGGGTTAAGAATGGTAATGAGTACGGAAAGTTTGGCTACCCGCTAACTGATGAATATTCATTCCGTGAATCCGCACAGCAAGATTTCGATAGCGGTAAGAAGTTGATTTGGTCAGAGAAGAACGGCGTGCATGTCATGACGAACTTCAAGCCAATTATTCAGAAATGGTTTGACCTTGGCGACGTGCGTGGTGTTGGCACCCCAATTACCGACGAGGTTACTAACGGCGACGTTATCCACCAGGATTTCCGCACCAATGACGGCTTTAAGATTACCCGTATCAGTTGGAACACCCGCACTAACACTGTTACCGTAACGAATGTTAATGAGCAGAGCTCTAACGGCTTCATTATTAAGGGTGGTATCCGTGAGTATCTGAATAGGATAGGCACCGATTATGGTGGTGCCGCCAGTAACGAACGCACTATCGACGCTTTGCATGGCGTGTGGGAACAGGACTTTAAGAGCGGTCACCGCGTAGTCTACTCGTATGGCGCGCAGGGTAAGAGCGTTTGGACTCGCGGCGCAATTGGCGGCAAGTGGGTTCAGTCTGGCGGTTCTGCTGGTACGTACCGTTACCCGACCGATGAAGAGAAGCTACGCGACGGCATCTACTACCAGGATTTTGCGTCTGGTCACCGTTTGGCGTGGACGGAACGCACGGGCACTCATGAGATTTGGATGCGTGGTGCTATTGGTGCTAAGTGGCTGACTAACCCGTCGTTCTACGGTGCGCCTGCTACTAATGAGATGTACCGTGGTAATGGTGTTGTGACGCAGGACTTCATTACTAATAACGGTCAGAATAATAAGCTAGTGTGGACTGAGAAGACCGGCGCACACAACATTGACATTAACAGCGCTATCGCACGTAAGTGGTTGAGCTACGGTGAGATTGGTAAGAATAGGCTCGGCGTTCCTGTAAGCGAAGAGTACCATGTGAATGGCGGTCGCGCACAGGACTTCAAGAATGGTGACGACTACTACATTGTTGGTTGGGACGCTTCAACGAACCGCACGCACGTTATCCAGTTCAACAGCGAAGTAGGCAAGAAATGGGCGCGTGAAGGTCACTGGGATAAGCATGGCTTCCCGCAGAGTGACGTGGTAGGCGACCGTAACGCTACTACTCAGACATTCTCTAAGACTGGTCGTATTTCCACTATTGCGACAGGTACAGCTCATGGCTCCTCGGGGTTCCGTTCAGCTTTGGCGGCTGAGCCGGTTGCTGTACAGAACCATGATAAGCACAGCGACATTGTAAAGAGCGCGAAGAGCGGTCTAGGCGGCACCTATGTTTGGGGTGGCAAGACCTTCAAGAGTTGGGACTGCTCAGGTTTCGTGTCGTGGGTTTACGCTCAGCACGGCATCAAGCTTACACCGTACACCTACAGCATGAAGAATGAACTGAAGCCCACCTCTACCCCTAAGCCGGGTGACATTGTCTTCCAGAACGGCTACAGTCACGTCGGTATCTACCTGGGTGACGGCAAGATGATTTCCGCTCTTAACCCGTCTAGCGGCACCCTGATTCACCCTGTGAATTGGATGCCTGTTGATGGTTATTACACGGCGCTTTAAATCAGATTTGCGTAACACGTAAAGCGTGTGATAAGGTGGCTACGTAGCCAAGATTTCTTGGTTGCGATTGTAAGTATGTAAAACAAGGGGCAAGAGCAGTAGACCAGAAACCTACTGTGGAGCCCGCTGATGCTACCGGCAAGAAGCTGGTGGTGCCCGTTTAGCACACTTACGCATTGTCATCTTCTAGTGACCCACCTTGTTTATCCTAGAACAATCTACGGGGTGGGTCATTAGATTCTTGGTGGTGTGACCGATTAGTTAGGTGCTGGTCTGCAAAACCAGATATGCGGGTGCAATTCCCGTCGCCACCTCTTGTTTTTACCTTGTAAGCGTGGGCTTTGTGTTGATATTCGGCATGAAGTCCACGCTTACTATTTTTATGCCCTTGTGAAATATAGGGCTTTTTGGGTCGATTTTTAGGGGTTTTTGCTTCAATTTTGCAAACCAAAAAGAGTGTGTTATGATGGTTTCACGCGGCTTCGGTTCTGAGGTCGTGATTCATATTCACTACAACTTGATTCCTTAACAGGAAGGAAACCTACTATAATGCCCATCACCCGCCGTTCCCTGATTGCAGGTTCTATCGCCGGTGCCGCCACTGTTGCAATGACTGCAACCTCCGCTAATGCTCGTGAACGCTTCATTGAGCCCGCCATTAGCCCCTCTATCACCAAGGTGCCCACCCCGGCTGTGGGTCACGCAATTAAGCGTGGTGGCTCTATGGAGTCACTGTCTACTATTAACTCTATTGCAGTATCGCCTGATGGTAACATCATCCCCGGCTACGGCAACCTCAACCTCAACGGTGACTCTTGGGGTACTAGCCGCGTATGCATCTCAGCTTTCGATAGCAACGGCAACAGCATCATTAACCCTCAGCCTGCCGGTTCTGAGGAAATTAAGGGCTTCTACGCTGAGGGTCGAATCTACCTGCCGTTGCTTGACCCGTCCCAGCCTGCCGGTTTTAAGCACCTTCACAACCGTACCGCCGTATGGGAAAGTGACATTAAGAACCGCAACTGGGTTCTTCGCGACATTGTAGACCCGCAGGGCAACCCCTACCATGCTGAGCATGTGACTTCTATCTGTTCCGCACCGAATACTGACGGCACCCTCTTTGTTGCTATCAGCTCCCACCGCGACAATATCCACGGCTTCGGGTATGAAGACGGCGTAATTCTCGCCGGTGACTTTGAAGGTGGCTTCGTTCCTATCTACATTTCGAGCGCCCCGAATCAGGGTGTGCACCTTCTGCCCACTGAACAGCAGGTAGATACCGGCTCTGAAGCACCTACCGTTCGTGCTACCCGTATCATTAAGAAGGGTGGTAAGCAGGACATTACCCTGTACCTCGGCCCCACTTCTACCGCTCCGACTTACGCACTCATGGATGATGAGTTCCGCCGTCATTGGCGTAAGAACCAGCCTGTTGTGTCTGCCGAGCATCAGTATAAGCATGACTGGGGCGTATATTCCTCTGATGTGCGAGCATCTACCTCTCTCCCGTATGACACTTTCGAGTTTGGTGGTGGTTGGCGCTTCGAGCCTGGCAATATTAAGGCTGACCGTAATGTTGCTGGTATTCAGGGTTACATTCGTCACCGTGACGCTTCGCGCCGCTTCAACCTGGCTATCCCGAACGAGGAGCACCCGGAGAAGGATATGGGTATCTTGCACACCTATATGCGTTCCAACTCTGAAGTGTGGCACGCTATCCGCTCACAGTTTGGCGACCTGACCATTATTAACACTATGAACGGTCTGGTGTGGCATGTAAACAAGGGCGATTTCAAGCGCTACCGAAGTGCTGACACTAAGGAACCTCTGCGTAATGAGCTTCTGAAGGTGAGCGGCGACAGCTTCGGCGTTATTCTCACTGGCAACTCTGGCAACCCTAAGTTCGTGTTTGGTACCACTGATGGTTACCTGATTTACATTGAGGGTCTACTGCCTTACACTGCCGCTAAGGACATGCTCCGCCGCCCCGGAACTAATACCCGTTTTGGCGACGATTACGAGTATGAGACTTACAAGTACGGTATGTCCCTGAAGGATTACCGTGCTAATGATGCGGCTGATATTCGAGATGCCCGCCGTCTGGGTATCGCCCAGGGTCTACGCGCCCGCTCTTACTACAAGCGTGTTGCTGACTAACTAGCACCGTTGTTTCCAGGTGGGCTAAAGCATTATGACGTGTTTTAGCCCACCTGGGCGTTTCCATATATAATTAACTACGTATAATGACCCCGTACATGAAAGGTTAAAGTTATGCCCCCAGAAGTGAATACCCCCGCCACAGAAACGGTACCTAACCCCACCGGTGGTGCTCTTACCCCTGAAGTTCAGAAGAGCGCTACGGGCGAGTCTTCTGGGTTACCCACTGGTATCTCATTACTCATTGGTGCCGCTTTCATTGTTGGCGTGTTTATCCTTGGAAACATTATTGTCAATGCCGCTAGTGGTGCCGTTTCCAGCTGGAACCTACCTGTTGGGTCGTCTCATATTCTTTCCATGCTCTATAGTGTGGCTATGGTGGCGCTTACGGGTATGGCTGGTTTCTTTGTTGCTAACCGGCTGAATATGCCTCTCAAGGAGATGCTGTTCGGAATTTTTAACCCTTTGCAGATTCCTAACTATTTGAAGGCTGGCACTATTGGTGCGGTAGCTCTTCTTGTATTCAATATTGTAGTCGCCTTATTTGAAGGTAATACGGGTATCTCAAAGGTGTTTGTGCCGCCGTATCAGGTTATGAACATTCCTACTTTGCTGGCTTCTTTGGGGTTCACGGTGGTTTTGGCACCTGTGGCAGAGGAAATGTTGTTCCGTGGTGCTCTATTGTCCCTTGTGCGTAATAGTTCTTTCTCTGTTAAAGCATTGATGGTGGGCATTTCTTCTTTTGGGTTCATGGGTTACCATGTTGCTGGTGCTTTCGTGTCTGCTTTCCAGACTTCCGTATCGGCGGGTGACTTCAACGTTTTCCTTAGCACGCTTACAGCAACCATGCCGATGCTTGTCCTGTATTTCTTCTCAGGTGTCATGCTCTGTCTTATTACTTTGAAGACACAGAATATTTATGCTTCCTGGGTTGCGCACGCTATCTATAACATGGCTATCCTATATGGTGCCAATACCTTTATCTTGAATCTACTCCCGCACTAGCCGAGTGCACTACTAGATAAGCTCATTCACTTTCGGGTTGCAAATCATCTCGATTATGTGATATGCTTACTGGGTAAGGTTCAAAAGTTAATGCCGACTTCACCTTGATTTCTGTCAGTGGGTCGGCTTTATCTTTGCCTGGTGTTCTGGTTGAGCCCTCTAGGAACACCGTTATTACAAATATATTGGAGGGGCGGGAAACCCAATTTTGGTGCCTGTTTACTGGCACCTTGAGGCAAACTTTTGCATTTTGGTGCAATGGCGACAAGTTTCTGGCATGTCGAGCCTGACAGCTAATCCCGCAAACCCCTGACAGATAAAACTATTTTTAAGGATTATTCCTATACTTATGTCCAAGCTTAACTTCTATTCTAAGATGTTCATTGCTGTTCCTACTATTGCTTCTATGGCTCTCGGTAACGCGGCAATGGCGACTGAAATTACCCCCCACAGTAACCCGGCGGCGGTAGAGCAGGCATCTGCTACCCCTCTGGATACTCAGGGCACCACCGCTAACACCCTGCCTGGCACGTCTAGTGACTCTCTGATTGACGAGAGTAACACTGAGAAGATTGAACTGAGTGCTTCCGATAGGGCGCGCCTCAAGAATGTGCTACCTGTCGATTTGCCGGAGGAAACCCGCGACATGGTACAGCTTATCGAGGCACAGAACCAAGCCGCTGATAAGGCGATTGCACGCTCTGCCGCCCTGAATAAGATGATGACCAGCATCATTGAAACCCGTGATGAACTTGCGGCTAAGGCTGACGCTGAGAAGAAGACTGAAGAAGCTAAGCTGAAGGCTGATGCTGAGGCGGCTAAGAAGAAGGCGGACGAAGAGAAGGCAAAGGCTGATGCGGCAAAGAAGGTTGCCGAGGTTCCTACTAGCCCCGCAACCGTCGCAAGTGCTACAAATACCGCTTCAGGTAACGCTGGTCAGGGTTCCACTGCTGTATCCGTGCAGTCTAATACTCAGACCGCATACACTCCTATTCCTACTACCGCCCCGGTTGCTACTTCCAGCGGTAACACTTATTCCAGTAACTTTGATGTGAAGCTCGCCCCGGCAACAACTGGTACGACTGCCGATGTGAACACTGGAAACCTTGACGCTACCCGAGCTGGTATTGTTAAGACTGCTGAAACTGGTCTTGGTGGTGCTTACGTTTGGGGTGGTAAGACTTTCCGTGCGTGGGACTGCTCAGGTTTTGTTTCGTGGGTTTTCGCACAGCATGGCATCAAGCTTACCGCGTACACCTACTCTATGGTTGGTGAGCTGAAGCCCACTTCTGCCCCTAAGCCTGGTGATATTGTGTTCCAGAACGGTTACAGCCACGTGGGTATCTACTTGGGTGATGGTAAGATGATTTCCGCTCTTAACCCGTCTGAGGGTACTATGATTCACTCTGTTTCTATCATGCATGTTGATGGTTACTACACTGCCTTCTAGGATAATTTCATAGATTTCTAGCTAAAGCGCCTCTCTGTGGTGTCGGTACTATTAGGTGTCGATACGGTGGAGGGGCGCTTTACTGCTTCCTTCTTAGAGTGCAGTGATATGTTGTATATACATATTGGATACTACTATAGGTGAGTGGTACTGTATGGGTTTTGTGTACCCTGTCACTGATAACGCCCAACTAGCTTTCGCTGAGATTCTTGAGAGTGGCGGCACTGTAGTGCCTGCTGTTTCTGATGGGTCTACTACGTGGAAGCTTCGCGTAACTGACCATATTATCTATCTTGCAAATGTGGGGCCGAAAGCTCTTCTTGAGGCTGAAAGTAGTGAGCATAAGTTCCTGCTTGATGTCAGCTACACGCAGTGGCTTATTGCCGTCGCACGGTATGTCGCACAACACATTCACCGTGGCAAGTCAGACTATGGTGGTAATGACTATTTCGGTGGTCACGTAGAGTCTGTGGTTGAGCGTGTCGCCAATAATGGTGGTGACACGGACGCGGTTATTGTGGCCTACCTGCATGACGTTCTAGAAGATAGTAATCTGAACCCTGGTGAGCTGGAAAAGATTTTCCCGCCCCGCATCGTTGAGGCTGTTAGCCTTCTAACACATGAGCGTTCAGATGAGCAGTACTACGAATACATGGAACGCCTATCAAGTAATCCTCTAGCGTTTGCTGTGAAGGTTGCAGAGGTGGAAGATAATCGTGATGTGACGCGGCTACGTGAAATCACTGACAAGGATGCGTGGCGACTCGCGAAGTATGATTACGCGGCGCGCTTCCTTGCTGATAAAGCTTTCTAGCGACCCACTGAACGCTATAGTATATTCATCGACCAGGAAAACCTGGTCTTTGCATACCCCATTTTCCGGGAACCAGTAACAAATTGTAAACTTTTGGAGTTTTTAAATACCATGAATGTACCCCGTAATTCTAAGCCTCTAGTAGCTCTCACCATGACCGGTGTCTCCCTGGCAATGCCCGTGGTCACCGCAACCCAGGCATTTGCCGCTGAAACCCCCACTGTAGCACAGGGCGCTACCCAGAACCTTGCAGGCGCAACCTTGAAGGTGACCGGTGGCGAAGGTGAGACTCAGACCCTAAGTAATGGTCGTGGCGGTGTGACCCGTCAGGTCACCATCACCATTCCTAATGCTGATGGTGCGCTAAAGGCTGGTCAGACCACCACCATTGAGCTTATCCCGACCCTCTCAGCTGGCTCTCAGGGTAAGCAGAACAACAGTAACCTGACCTTCACGACTGAGATTACGCAGGTCACTAATGCTGAGGGTAAGGTTATTGGCACGATTTCCCCTACCCCCGGCAACTCCCGTTCAGTGGATATTACCTGGACGGACGAGATTACTAAGAACCCGCGCGATATTACCGCTAACTTCACCACCCTTATTACTAGCCTGAATGATGAAAAGGTCATGAAGACCTACGACCTGAAGTATAAGGCAACAGGTATCGGTGAAGTGGACGGCGGCAAGATTAACCTGAATCCCGCCGCAACACCTCCCGCATACATTCCCGTCGGTGGTGTCTGGTATGGTGGTGTCGGCAACGAAGTTTGCGGCGTAAATGACGCTTTCCTCAAGGGTCAGACCGCACCTCATGGTGTTGTCAAGGGTGGCACCTACGAAATTGAGTTCAAGGTCAATAAGGCTGACCAGCAGTTCCGTATCGGTCAGGATGAGGCAGACTCATACCTCAAGGATAACCCTAACTTCTTTATCAATCCCACTGTTCCTACTAAGATTGTGGATAATCATTACTATCCGCTACAGGGTCAGGAGATTATCGAGTGGGGTAAGAAGAACCCTGAGCTACGTAAGTACTTCACCCTTGCAGGCGCTCGTTCCGCCGCCGAACAGAAGGCATGGGCTGACCCGGCGGGCGACCTTGATACTATTAAGAACCCTGATACTGTAATTGTTCGTGCCGCTACTGGTTCTTACACTAATGGCGTTTCTGGTGAGCTGAAGGAACGCGGCGTGACCGAGCCTCTGGCAACTATTGACTGGGCTAAGTCCACTTCCGATAAGCTTGTCCTCAAGTACACGGCACTCTATGACGGTGAGGCTTTCTGGTTCACCACCGCTTCTGGTGCGGCTAACGACCAGACCACTTGGGGTGCGGCGGCAGAAGCCAAAACCCACCGTTGCGGTGACGTTCAGCTGACCGCTGAGGCTGTCCGCACAAAGAAGACGGTCTTCACTTTTAACTTTGACACCTATCGCACTGATGTTGATGGTCGCCCGCGTACTGGTGGTTCCACCGCATATGGCACCTACAACTATGCTGATAGTTCCGCTGAATCAGCGGCACTTCCGAAGGACGGTAACGAGCAGAAGTCAGGCCCTTACGGTGTGCCTCTGGTTGCTGACCTGATGGAGAACTCTTCAACTGTTAAGCCGTACACTGTCGATAAGACTAAGACTGTCTTCACTGACACTGAAGGGGCAACCATCTCTGAGAACGGCAAGAAGATTGTAGTTCCCGGCAAGGCTGTTATCACTATTGACGATAAGGGTGTTGCTACTGCGGTTCCCGAGAAGGGTTTCAGTGGCACTGTGACCGTGAACTACAACATCTTCGACACTGGTGGTGCAACCACTAAGGTTCCTTCCACTGCAACTTTCACTTGGGCTAAGCAGTCTAACCTGACTGTCGCACCGGCAGAGAAGACTGTCCTGGTGACTAGCGAGAAGTCCCACACCCTTGACCCGCTGGCTACGGCTAAGGTTGATGGTAGTACCGTTGATGCTTCTACTTTGAAGCTTGGTGCTGGTGACGGTGCGACTTCTTACACGTTCGCTGATTCTGGTGTTACCGCTAAGGTTGTGGACGGTAAGGTTGTGTTTGAGCACCCGCAGAACATTGTTGGCGATTTCACTGTCCGTTATGTGGTTTCGACTGCTGATGGTAAGCAGGCTGAGTCTACTGTGACTCTGCATGTTCAGCCTGTGAATACGGCGATTGGTATTGTTACTAAGATTAATGGTGACGACGCTAATACTCAGCCGGTGAACCTGAAGGTTGGCGAGAACGGTGTTGCTACCGGTAAGGTTACTGTTGAGCTGACTAATACCACTAATTCCGCTATTACTCTTAATGAGTCTAACCTGACTGTCGCTAATATTGATGGTGGTAAGGTTGCTCTTCCGGCTGGATTTACTCTTGCACCGGGTGAGACTAAGACCATTGAGATTGGTAATGTTTCGGTTAAGTCTGGTGAGACTGTTCAGGTTGAGTACAAGGCTACTCAGACTGCTAACATTTTCAAGAACTGGGACGGCACTAAGGTTGCGGGCACTGTTGGTTCCGCGCAGACTGTGACTGACCCGGCTCTTGCTAAGGCTGAGGTTGTTTCTGAGGTTCCGGGTAACCCGCCTGTAGTTGAGAACCTGCCGGAGGCTACTTTTGTGGCTCCGAAGGCTAACGATGATGGTTTCAAGATTGATAGCGATAACCCGACTATCCTTCAGGATATTGCTACCAACGACATTGGCGGTAAGCTGAACAATGCTGATGACCCGCTGGATGTTAAGACTATCCGTTTCCTTGATGAGAAGGGCAACCCGGTTACCGAGCGTTCCTTCCCGGAGGGTACCTACAAGGTAGATGAGAACGGTACCGTTACGTTTACCCGTACCGCCGGTTACAAGGGTGACCTACCCTCGGTTGATTATGTAATCAGCACTGTTTCTGGTCAGACTGCACAGGCTAAGATTACTCTGATTAATGAGTTCAAGGAACAGCCTGTAGAGCCTACCCCGGAGGCACCTAAGCCTTCGGAGCCGGTAGTTGAGAAGCCTTCCGAGCCGAGTAAGCTTGTTGAGGCTAAGACTGGTCACACCGCTGACCCTGCTGTTAATCCGGCGGCTCTTGGTGGTATGCTGATGGTTGTTGCGGCTGGTGCTGGTGTCGCTGTTTCGCGTGCCGCACGTAAGCGTGACGATTCTTAGCATGTCGATTGGCTAAGTTAGCTTAGTCCCTTGATTTGGAGGGGGTGTAGACAGTTATTGTTTGCACCCCCTCTTGTGTTTGCTATGTTTTTGGCAAGTCCGTTTTTGGGCTTGTGTTTTTGTTTTTTCTAAAAGATGGGAATTGATTTAAAGGTGAAGATGTCCCCGAAGAAGGTCGGGCTTGCAACTCTTGCATCCCTGTCAATGGTGAGTGGTGCAACTATTGCGACCGCCGCGAATATTACCCCCTCAACTCCTAAGCCTGAGTGTGTTGCTAGTACTTTCCAGCCTGAGTTTAAGTGTCCTGATTGGGCTGACGAGTTTAACGGCACTGAGGTGAATACTGCTTTCTGGAATGTTTATGATGGCTATTCGGAAGCTAAGCAAGACCCTTATGGTCGTTACACTAAGGAGGCTGTGTCCGTGAAGGACGGTAAGCTTCATTTGACGACTAAGGTCGGTGCGAACGGGCAGAAGGGTAATTCTGCTGAGATGACCACGAATAATAAGGTCGCGTTTGAGGACGGGTACTGGGAGTACTCGTTGAGCTACACGGGTTTTGGTCACGTTGGCGGTTACCTGTACGGTAATGGTAATGTTGCTGGGCCTCAGCTTGGAGAAGTGGATGGTTTCGAGGCTTTTGGTGCGACCGATAATAGTACCCGTAGTGAAGCCGGTAAGAAGGAGAAGTTTCAGCAGGCGGATAAGAATCAGTCTGTGATTCACTTTAGCCAGGCGGCTATTGATGCTCAGAGCGGTAAGAAGACTACTCACACTAAGGCTGTTTGGCAGACCAATAAGGCACCAGGTGAGTCTGTTGTTGTTGGTATTTTGAAGAATAGTGACGGCGTGAAGATTTTCCGTGATGGTGTTCTTGTCGATGAGTTTAAGTCTAGTGACCCGAATTATGCTTTGACTTTCCCTGAAGGTCAGCCTTTGAATATGACTTTGACGGCTCGTGTGTCTAATGTTTATTGGGGTGTTCAGGATAACCCTACGGGTGGAATTTCGGTAGATTATGTTCGCCATTACCCGTTGGTCACTGCTGAGCCTGAGCCTACACCTACTCCTGCTGTAGAGTCTACGCCTGAACCTACACCTACCGCACCCGAGGTGACTCCTGAGCCTACCCCGAGTGAAACTCCAGCACCTAAGCCTACTGAGGATAAGGTTACACCTACACCCGAACCGGCACCTAGTGAAACTCTGACTCCTACGCCTACGCCTACGGTAGAGCCTACGGTTCCTGTGGTGACTCCTAAGCCTATCCCGAGTGAAACTCCGGCACCTACTCCGTCTGAGTCTACCCCTCCGGCACCGATTGTAGAGCCTACACCTGAGCCTACTCCGACTACCCCGGCGGTTACCCCTGAGCCTTCGGCTCCTGTAACCCCGGCACCTGCCCCGAGTGAGACTTCTACCCCCGTTCCGGCACCTACCGTGTCTCCTAAGACTGAAGACCCTACACCTAGCCCCGAGCCTACAGTAAGCGAGTCTCCTACCCCTACAGGAACACCCACTACTGAGGCACCCAAGGATAAGGTAACACCTACCCCTGAGCCTTCTAAGACCCCTGAGCCGCTACCTAGCGTAACGGAGGATGCACCGGCACCCAAGGTAACCCCTAGTGCCTCTGAGTCGCCTACAGGGGCATTGAAGGACGTTTCACCTACAGCTGTGGCACCTAGCTCTGATACTTCAACGCCTGCTAGTGATTCTGCATCGCCAGTAAAGCGTGTTGAAGCTAAGACTGGTCATGATGCTCAAGGTAACGCGATTGCTCTTGGGGCGGTTGCCGCTGGTCTACTCATTATTGGTGGTCTTGCGTTCTATATTCTTCGTAAGTCCAAGCGCGACAGCGAACAAGAGTAGCTTTAGCTGATTCATGATTAGCTGATTTATGAGAGGAACCCGTTCCAGGTTTTCATTGACCTGGGCGGGTTTTTCTACGCCTAGATGGTATAATTATATGGTCACTCAGCTTGCATTATTGTTTTGGAAGGAAATTTTTTTTATGAATACTGCAAACCCCGTTATTTTTCTTGTTGCCCACCTTATCCCTAGTGCCACTTCGGGTAGCTCTGCTTCTACTTTGGCTATTATGCCTGTGACTGGTGGTTCCCTTGACCCTGTTGGTGCGCTTTCGGTGCATAGTTCTTTGACTGGCAAGGTGATTGATGGTGTTTCTATTGTTGATTCGTGTACGGCTTTGAGTGAGTCTTACGGTGATGTGGATTTCTGCCTTCTTGGGTGGGATACGGCTCGTATTCTCAATGCCCTACAGCGTGTTTTGCCTGATGTTCGCCGTCTTGTGGGTGAGCGTGTTATTGACATGTCTACTTTTGATAGTGTTTTGAAGACTATGCCTAATGGTGCCCCGTTTAAGGTTGAGCCGCCGTCTGCAAGCTTGGAGCCTGGTGAGGCGTTGGATTATGTTCTGGATTTTTATAATTCTACGCTGGATTATTTGGCGGCTTCTCAGTATGAAGATGGAAGCTTGCATAGTGCTTCCTCTGCTGTTTTGGGTGAGCCTACGAACGCGCCCGTGATTGGTATCGGTGGCGACCCTGAGCGTGTCGCTAAGCTTGTAGAAGCTTTCGGTGACGATTGGGTAGCTCTTGATGCTAATGATGGACTGTATGATGCTGTACTAGTTTTGAATCCTTACATTGTTCTTGAAGATGGTGCATTGAAGCCTTTTACTGAGGCTTTCATTGAGGATTTCGATAGTTCTTGGAGTAACGCCTATAAGAACCCTTATGTTCGAGATTTCATGGAACGTCTAGATGTCGATGTTATTCGAGGTCTTATTGACGAGAAGGCATGGTGTGGCATGTTGGACTACCGTATCTGGGCTCTCCTTCGAGAGGGTAAGAAGGTTCTTGTTTCCAATGTACGTTTCCCTGATGAGGTAGATGTTATTCGCTCAAGGAATGGTCTTTCTGTCCGGGTTGCATCTTCGACCAGTATCGAGCAGGGTGTGCCTGATGTTGCTGATAGTATCTTTGATATTCTAGTAGTAGATGATGGTTCGCCTAGCGGCTTGGAACAGCAGGCTCGGAATATTGAAGAGCTAACTCGCTAATTGCTGTTATATGGTATGCGCGGCACGCTATTTCCTTGGCTGTGCCGCGTATTTCTCATTTTTGAAGATTGTAAGGATATTTTTTATGGTTCCATCTGAAGCCCATCACCCCACGGTTAGTGATTTGAATAACCCACAGGAGGATATTCGTTCCTTTATCCATAAGAGGGCGGATAAGCGTACCTACTCAGACAAGCTTCGAGAAAGTGAAGAGGCACGAAAGAGGAATACTCTTCCAGCACCTATAAGTGTTGCACCCGGTGACCTTATCCCACCTCCTAAAGGCCAATACCCTTTGCCGCCTGGTCACGCCGTCTTTTTGAAGGGCGCTGAACTTGGGGTAGATATTCTGTCTGACCGCATGTTTAAGATTGTGGCAAGCACCTACAAGGAGGGGCTGTACACCGAGGATGAGATTGATTGCTTCACCACGACCCCAGGTGGTAAACCGCCGGTTCTCATGTGGGATATTATTGATGAGTCGAGGATACCTGAGTGGGCTAAGCCGAGGTTCTTTTACCCATCTGGAAATAAGCGCAAGAAGGCTAAGCCTGGTTTCCCTATTCCTAAGCTGTCACCTGAAGAGTCGCCTGATGACAGTAATGTGACCACGCCACAAGATGCTTATTTTTCAAACGATGCTGAGCTTTCGGATGAGCCATTGAATGTCCCGTGGGCTAGTGATTCGTTTGACCGTAAGCTATTTATCCCTGGTCTGCATGGTCAGGTGGATGTCTATAAGAATAGGTTCCAGAAGCTATTGCCGCGCATGGATTCTGTAATCACGTTGGGTAATATGCTGAGGTTGGCACCGTTCCAAGAGTACGGCACTAATGCTGATGAAGAGCCAGTTAATATGTCGCCCACTATCGCGAACTTCAATCTATTTAAAGAGCTTATCGAAAATACACAAAATTCGGTGATGCCGTTCGTAAATATTATTGGCGCTAACGAGATTGCTTACCTTAACCTACCTAAAGAAGCCGCTGACAACTATTTGAAAGATTCACCCAACGGCACGAACTATGTTCGTGAAGGGTGGCTTACTGATGAGAAGGTAAGTAAGGCGGCGTTTAGGTATTATGTTGCTGTTGAGGTTGATGGTCGCCTCGTGACTCATGCTGGACTTAGCTACGGGGAATGGGTGAACCTTGGGAAGCCGCAGACTGCACGTGAAGCCGCTTACGCACTGAACATTAAGTACCTTGGAACCTTGTATCAGGGGCAATGTTACAGGCTTGGTGACGGTATCAACTATGCCGCTAACCCTATCATGGCGCACCCTATTGCTGAGGTGTATTCTTCTTGGATGAGTACACCTGAGATTTGCCCATTCCCGCAGATTCATGGCTCTATTTCCATGCGTGATTTGACAGGGCATGAGGTGTCCAGTACGTATCTTCACCCAATGTTTTATGCAGAGAAGATGCGTTACCACCGCTGGGGGACTAGCATCACCTTGAAGGGGCAATCTTTCTACGCGATTGAGGGGCCTCGTAAGTCACTCGTTAAGCTCAGTGACTATCAGAGGGGGTACGGCACTTACACTCAGGCTGTTCATAAGCAGAACGCTTTGCCGTTGTATGCCCCTAATGTGCCGTCTGTTATTAGTGCTGATGGTAGTGTCATCTGTTAGTGTGGGTGACTGTAGCGCTATGGTTTCTTTACCGCATTAGGTGGTACCCTTGCGCAAGGTTGCAGAGGGGTGTTTTACCTAACTTTTGTTAGGTCTGTGAGGTAAGGAAGATAGGGCGGGTACATCTGGTATTTTTCCAGGTGTACCCGCCCTAGTTGTGTGCGGTGTGTGGTATTTACTTTTTGGGTTCTGCAATCACTACAAAGTTGTCGTGGTAAGTCCAGCGTCCGTTCTGGTATGTGCCACGGCATGTTGCCATAAGTAGTTGCCTCTTACCTGTCTTTGCGGTAACGTTCCAACGTTTGCTTAGTTCTGACTGTGGGATTTTAGGTTCAATTCCGGTGACGACCCATTCGGTCAGTACCCCGTTGTGGTCTGTTGTGTAGACGGTGTTACCTAGCTTGCAGGCTGTGATAGCGCTCATGGGTGCGGCGGCTCCATTAGCCCAATTGACGTGACCGACTAGCAGGGTGGTTCCTGTTGCACTGGTTAGGGGTGCCGAGTCTGTATATACGCCAATTCGGTAGGTTACAGGGACGTTGATTTCTGAGTATCCGGTCTGCGCATTATAGGTGTCGCCCGTGTAGGTTAGTCCGGCGTTGAATCCTACGTCGGGGATGCGTAGGGTCATGGGGTTAATGGTGTTCCAGTCAATGTTTTTTGGCTGTTCGCCAATGCCGGGTGTTGTGTCCTCTGGCAGGTTTTCCATGCCTTCCGGTTCAGGGGTGGGGGTCATGGTGGTAGAGATTTCCGGTTCCCGTGTAGCTTCCTGTGAGGGGGTTGCAGGACTAGGGGTGCTTGTTGCTTTGGCGGCGTTCTCTTCCTGAATCTTTGTAATAGTACTTTCATTGGGTGCATTGAACTGTTCGCCGCTTGCCTTGCTTTGCTGGTCTGTGAAGTAGTAGGTCGCACCACCTGTGGCTAGACTTGCACCTGCAATGATGCCTGAGTACATGAATAGTTCACGTCGTGACATTTTTTTCTTGGTGCTATTTGTGTTTTCGGGTGACATTACACTTCTTTCCATTGGGTGTTATATAATATTATAAGCTCATATCTAATTTTAGCACACATACAAAATGTTGCACTCCATGAAAGGGAAACGTATGGTATCGGCAGGAAATGACCAAGCAAAAGCTACCCACTACGGCAAACGCCGCCCAGGTTACGGTTCAGAATATGGTGCCGTACCCACAGCGGAAGAGATTGTTAATTCGCTGGACAGCAAGGGTATCGGTGACCTTCAATTCAGCGTTGAAGAACTGGAATCTATTCTAGATGAGCGTGACCTAACTAACCTCCGTGTCCTTGCTGAGAGTATCGCTAAGTCAATGATTGACACACCGGCGGCAATTACTCGACAGTACGAGGCGCAACGCTACTACTATGCCGCACGATACGCCCACGAACGCGCCCTAGCTACCGCCCGCATTGAAATCCGTAACCGCGTATCCAGGGAAGGCAAGAAGCTTACCGAGAACGAGATTAAAGACCTGGCGGAACTTGAAGCTGATTCTACCAAGATTGACCTGGTTACAGCCGAAATTGCGCTACACGCGGCTAAGGCAGACCTGAGTATCGCAACAGAAATCGGTCGTGGTCTTAACATGGTTAGCACTATCGAGCGTGACATTTTGCGCACTACCGACTACTCAGCAATTCAAGCACGCTCCTCACTCAATGAGTCCGTGCGTCACGCAAACAAGAACTCTTAGACCACTAGCAACTACACAGGCAAGGAAACGCCACATGGAAGACAAGAACCTAACCCCCCAGACTGAAACCCCTAGCGAACTGCTGAATACCATGCGGGAAGGTACTACCGCTAACACTGATTCAATCACTGACACTGAAGAACTAGATAATGTTCAGCCGGTCAGCAATAAGCGTAAATGGGTTATCGGCGGTATTGCCGCCGCCCTATGCGCGTCACTTACTTGGGGTGGCTATTTCGCCTACAAGAACGGTGTAACTTTCGAGAAAATCGCATCTTCCCTATCTGTCGTAAACACTAACTATCAGGTGACCGGCGGCTCCATGAAACCCACCTACACCGACGGGCAGATTCTCCATTTCTCCAATGGTGCTACCAATGAGGTTGCTAAGAATGAAATCGTTGTTGCTACTATCCCGCAGGATTGGCAATACGGTACCGATGCTCACGGTGTGATGATTAAGAGGGTAGTCGCTACTGAGGGTGACACTATCTCGATTACCGCTGGTGCGCTCTACGTGAATGGTGAACAGAAAACCGACATCAACACCACCTGCAAGACTGAAAGCAACTACTCTTATACCCTAAAAGCGGGTGAAATGTTCCTTGCAGGTGATAACCGTGAGAACTCGCTAGACTCCTTGAGTACTATGTGCATGGTGGAATCTCCCGAATCGGCAAGCTACATTGTTCCTGTGTCCTCTGTGAAGGCTCACGATAAGTCGCCGCAGGTGGTGGAGTCTTGAGCACTGTCAAACCGCATAAGGTGAAAGTTAAGGCTGTTAAACGTGAACCTTTCAAGCGTGTAACAGTCATTGTGGAGCCACATGCCGGGTTCAGGAATTACCTAATCCGCAAGCATGGCATGAAATACGAAGTTGGTTCCCCTACTACTATCAGCAATCTAGGTGAAGCTACAGGTTCCGACCTTTTTGGCGGCGTACACCTATACGTGATGAACTGCGATTCAAAGGAAGAGCTGGAATCCGTCACACGTTCACTCAAGAAAGTTTCGGGTGAACCTTGGGGCGGTTTGATTATTACAATCTCATCAACCCCTAAGACGGTCAGTAATATTCTGACTCGACTCAAGAAAATGGGTTGCGAGATAGTTAAACCCGAAACCGGCTCAGAAAAGTTCAGGAAAATCCTAGAAGCTGAAGGATTCTCGCCCTCCATCGTGTCCAAAGTAGCTGACTATGCTGGTGAGGAAATCGGGCATCTTGTACCTTTGCTAGAACATGTAATTTCCATGAGCAAGCGAGACATTAGGCTTCTCAGCATGGAACAGGTAGAACCATACCTACCCATGTCACCAGGTGAACGCGCCCCCTGGGTTATCTTTGATGCCATTATCGACAGGAACATACCCCTACTTCTTCGAGTCATTGAACGCTCTAGCGGCGGATTCGCGCTACCACTTTCCGTCTTGAAATCTAGGGCACGCGAAACAATGCGAGCGGCACTTATCCTGATGGAACACCCAGAATATAAGCCAAAAAAATTGGCAGAAGTAATGGAGTGCAACACCTTCGTAGCCGAAGGACTCAAGAGGACTGTACAAAAGGCAGGGCTTTCACGTATAATTGCTATCGAGTCCATACTCGGCAATCACCTACAAAACCCTGAACGAGCCTACAGCATGGACGAACTTAAAGTGCTCGTCCTGAAACTGGCACACACCTAACCACAAATCGCCGCCAGGGTTGTTATACCCTGGCGGCTTCAGCATCTTTTGAAGGAACACACATTGGCAGAACTTGAAGAACCGAAGGAAAACACGCCGCTACTCGCAGAAATCAGCACACTATCACCCGCTACAGCCCTTGAAAGGCTTGCAGGAGAGCGTGGCGACGGTACCGGTGGTGACATGTACCTCGGGCATGATTCAGCCCTTGAAGCGGCTAATAGTGCCGAGTGTACTAGTCAGTTTGAGGCGCTTACCCGCATCCTTGCAGGCGAAAATATCTTTATGACAGGTGGCCCTGGAACTGGTAAGAGCTCCGTGGTTCATTTGGCGTGCCGTCTTTTTGATATGCACGGAATCCAGTATGAGGTTACCGCCCCTACGGGTGCGGCGGCAGAAAATATTGGTGGCTGTACTATTCACAGCCTATTCGGTATTGATAAGCGTAAGCATGTGGACGACGTGACTGGTTACGTGTCGTACCTGTTCCATAAGTCTAAGCGACTCAAGGAAATTGATGTACTCATCATTGATGAGGTTTCGATGGTGTATGGTCAGCTTTGGCAGGAACTAGAGGAACGCCTGCGTCACATTCGCGGCAATAGCCTACCTTATGGTGGTGTTCAGATTATTGCCGCTGGTGATTTTAATCAGCTCAAGGCTGTGCCTGACCGTGATTTTGGTACACAGGAACACTATAAGGGCTTCCCGTTTGGTACTCCCGCTTGGGAATCGGCTAATTTCCGTTACTGCTACTTGACTACTGCTCACCGTGCGACTGACCCGGTTCTTGCCCGCATTATTAACCACATGTCGAACAACTCTTTGACTACTGAAGATTTTAATGCCCTGTCTTCTCGTACTATCACGAAGGAACGTGCGGAGGAGATGGACAAGTCTACAGATGGTGAGCCTACTATCCGCATTTATGCCCGTAACCGTGAGGTTGAAGAGCATAACGCTGTGCGTATCAAGGAGCTTCCGGGTAAGGCGGTTAAGTTCACTAGCTCGGCTACTTCTTTGACCCCGGTAGATTCTTTGACCCCTACACAGGCGGCGCAGTGGAAGGCTCTCCGTTCGCGTTCTGAGATGCAGACCTCCCTGAAGATTGATGCGAAGGTTGTTGCTGACATGCCTACTGAAGGCTGGTTCATTTACGGTAAGAACTCAGCTGAGAATAGTGTCAAGATTTCTAACGGCACTATGGGGTATGTTCGTGGGTTTGCCCGCCCTGAAAGCGATGACCGTTCGGTAGATGAGATTTACCGCTCTTCCGATGACATCCCGGAAGGTGAGAAGGTTTACCCTATCGTAGAGTTTATGGGCGAAGAGTTTATGATTCCTTACGTCTCTACTGTCCTTGAACGACCCGTACAGATTACTGAGAAGATGTGGGATAGTCAGCCTTTTGCGTCGGCACGTTTGTTCCCTCTGAAGGCTGGATATGCGGTCACGACTCACAAGTCGCAGGGTCAGACCTATGATGGTGCTGTTCTTGATTTGTCGTCCGCTTTTGTGGAAGGCTTGGGTTACGTGGCTTTGTCTCGTGTCCGTAAACTGGATACTGCATATATTCTAGGCTCGAATAACACTTCTTGGAAGGTTGATGTTGAGTCGGTGAAGATTATGCAGGCGATTAGGGCTTGGGCTAGTGAAGACACTAAGGCTTTCCGTGAGAATGTTAGTAACTATGAGGAAGCGTACCGTGCTTTTGTTATCATGGGAACACGAAACCAGGCTGACCTTTCCGACATTCCGCCGCGCATCATGCCGTCAAATGTTGAGGCGACCGCCACGACTACTACTGTAGCTACTACTGTGAACTCTCAGCAGAACCTAGCTGGTCTTTCAAGGGATACACTGCGTAAGGCTTGGTCTGTTGTAACCAGGTTTACCCCTTTGTATGCTGGAACTGAACTTGAAGAATCGTTCAATCAGCGTTTGCAGGAAATTAAAGCTACAGGTGATGCCGAACTGTTGGTTTCCCTTATGGTAGATATGCTTGACGGTCACGGAAAGCTTATTAATCTTTAGAAGAAAGGTTCCCTACTTTGAGTATGGAAGAAACAGGCACCACAGAGTATGTTGTTGCCCATCTGTCAGATTTGCATCTAGGTTACCGCGATAGGGCTTCTATCCATCAGACTGGTATCGACCCTCTAGATGGTTCACCTATTCCGTTGCGTGAGCTTGACGGTTACAAGGCGTGGGATGCTGTTATTGATGGTGTTATCAGCGATAACGTAGATGCCGTGGTTATTGCCGGTGACATTGGGCATGAACCTAACCCGTCGGTGCGCGCCCTGAAGCACATGCAGGCTGGTCTGCTTCGTCTAGCTGAGGCTGGTATCCCGGTTCATAATATTACGGGAAATCATGATACGAACGATATTCGTGGTGATATTGCGTTCACTGAGCTATTGCACCGCCCTGATGTTGGTGTCTATTCCCATTCGCAACCGTATAAGCTGTACCATTTGACAGATGATATTGCGCTACACATGGTATCCCACCACATGTACAGCGAAAATGTTGAAGTCATGAGTGAGGTAAACCCCCTTCCGGGCGTTGTCAATATTCTCACTACTCACGGTTCACTTATCGACCCGCTACTAAAAGAGCGCATCAAGGTTCACGATACTGTTCGAGAGGTAGTCATTCCTGATTCGTTCTTGAACGCTGGCTGGGATGCCATGATGCTTGGGCATATTCATGAGCGCGGGTATGTGGGTGACCCGAAGCAGGGTATCTTCTACAACGGTAGCCTTATCCGGCGTGGATTCTCTGACGCAGGGGGTAACATGGGGCGTGGATACACCCTGTGGAAGTTCTCTATGAAGAACGGTGTTGTTGCGGGTGTTAAGCGTGAGGTTCGTTCTGTATGGCAGAGGCCTCAAGAAGATTTGCCGCCTATTGATGCTAGTGGGCTAGACTCAGTAGCACTTACGGAGGCTATTCTGGCTAATCTGCCGGGTGAAAGTATCGACTACGACCCTGAAACGGCACCTATTCTTCGTCAGAAGGTAATCGGTGCTGAACCAGCGGTGTTTGCGTCGCGTGACCAGAGCGTTATTACTCATGCATCAAGTCACGCTTTGTCGTATAGTTTGACCCCGCAGGCACCTAAGATGAAGCCAGTAACCTCGGACGGGGACTCGCTATCCGTTTCTGAAGCAATTTTGAAACCCGCAGGGTTGGAAGAGTCCTACCATGCATGGGCTGATAAATCGCAGACTTTGAATAGTGTCACAGATGAGGAAATGCGCCGTATTGCCTACAAGCAAGGTGCCGAGTATTTGAGGCGTGGCATTGAGAAAGTGTTCGAGAGTAACCTGTCAGCCTGATATAATTTGATTTTATAGAGTGCTTCAATATATAATTGAAGGTACTAACGCCCCCTCAGTATGTTAGGCGACTAACTACCGAGGGGTTTTTAATCACTAAGTTTTTATCTATTGGAAGGAAAAAGGGTAATGGTTCAGTTCTACGAACACATTTCCAAGGCAACCCGTATTGCTATTGCAGGTGACTGGCACCTGAACATTTACGCTATCGACAAGATTCTAAATAACATTGCACGTAAGAACGCTGACGTTGTTCTACAGGTGGGCGATTTTGGGTACTTCCCGAATGATGACCTGTATGCTTCTTATGTGAAGCGGATTACGGCACATGCTAAGGTTCATGATTACATTGTTATTTTCATTGATGGAAATCACGAGCAGTACGCCCCCATTCCTAGTGCCAAGTATCAGGACACAACTATCCTGACCCGTGATGGTCTGGACGTTCTGAAGGGTCGCGCTAATGAAGACGGTATTGTTGCTATTACGCCCCGTATTTTCTGGGCTACCCGTGGCGCAACTATCCGTATTGGTACTGATGGTGGTAAGCGTGGCGTTTCTGTCCTTGCTTGTGGTGGTGCTGGAAGTATTGACCGTGAGTATCAGCAGATGCGCGGCGACTGGAGTAAGAGTGAGTTTGTGACCGCCGCCGATGTTGAAGCTGTCAAGAAGGGTGTGGAGCGTCTTGGTGGTAATGTGGATATTATGATTACCCATGATTCACCTATGGGTGCTTGGTATCCTGCTGAGACTGCAAAAAAGAAGGCTGGTAAGGTTCCGGCTAGTATTATTGCTGATTGCGACAAGAGCCGTGAGCGTCTAGCTGAGGCTGTGGTTGCGGCTGAGCCTACGCTCCTCGTACATGGTCACTGGCACGCTTATAACCGTAGCGTACAGGTTCCCGTTGGTGATATTATTATTCCTGAGACGTTCTCTCTGGTTCAGGAAACCGGGGCAAATAACCTCATTTTCACTGACTCTACCCGCTGGGATTGTGAACCGCGTGAGCTTCTGAAGAAGCTTTACGGTAACGCCCTGTGGATTTAACAGGAAGGTAACACGCTTTGAGTAACGCAACCCCTACAGAAAGTAAGGTCGGTAAGTTTCTGTGCTTTATCGGCGCACATGACTGGGGCACGTCTGTTTTTGCTTACGCCGCCCTATGTGAACGGTGTTTCAAGGTTCGCCCTGGTGACGAGAAGCACTTCAAATCCTAATACCCCACTCTACAGATTGGAAACACTTTCATGACGAACACCCCGGCTCCGCCGCCGCTTCCCGCTAAGTACTGGCCTGGTGAAGGCTTCGACTCACGCGCTCTTCGACAGTTCCATGACGCTTTCGGGCACCCTAATAATGCGGTACCCAAGAACGGTAAGATGGTACAGGTTGCGAACATGAACACTACCCCCATCAAGGCTCTTCTTGCTTTGAGGTTCAAGATTCTTGGTGAAGAGTTCGCAGAGTTTGCTGGTGCCCTCTACGGTTCAGATATTAAGTCCCTTTTCTTGAGTACAGTAAATTCTGTTGCTGATTCGCATACCCCGTCCGACATGCGCATCAACCCTGTAGAGGTTATTGATGCGTTGGGTGACATGAACTATGTCAATAACGGCACTATGGTTGCCCTCGGTATCCCGATTGATGCTGTAATGCGTGAAATTCATGCCTCCAACATGTCGAAGCTTGGAAGTGACGGTAAACCTATTTACCGTGAAGACGGCAAGATTCTAAAGGGTGAAAACTTTACACCCCCGAACCTACACACCCTGCTTGAGGGTCGCCTAACACCTAACATGGTGAAGTGGGTAGAGCATGACCACGACAAGTAGCAACACGGACGATGAAGTAACTATCGACAATGAAGAAGCCGTGAAGGTTCGCTCTACTTTCCGTGATAAGTTGCGCAACCTGACAGGTTTCCTAGTTGAGCAAATCAAGCCCCTGCTGGCTGGCACTTATGGTTGGGTAACTATCATTGCCTTGTGTATGACTATTGCCCTAAGTGTTGCCGCCGCTAATACCCCCGGTATTTCTTGGTGGCTTCCTTGGGTGTGGTTCTTCGCTGGTGGTGTGCTTACTCTTTTGGTGATGCGAGCTACGCTTGTTATCAAGGTCGCAATTATGTTCGTAATCACGGCTTATTGCGCTCTTGGTATGCGAGATATTGCTTTTATGGCTGACCCATACAGCCAGTTCTACCTTACAGCTGGTGTTGCACCCCTTATTACCCTGTTGTTTTATTGGGTTGCGACACAGTTCGGTGTTTATGGCGCTTCCCGGTGGACGGCGGCACCTATATTCATGCTGGTATCAACCTTGACTGGTCAGGTAACTATCGCGGCTACACTTAGCCCGCTGTATGGTAGCTTGGCACAGATGGGGTCTTTCCTGTTCCTTGCTCTGCTTTGGTATAGGTACAGTAGTAGGCTCCGTTACTCCAAGGAAGATATGCCCGCCTTTGTGACACCCGAGCAACTTAAAGAGGCTGTAAACGCTGACGCGAATAATAACCCTGATTGGCTCTATAAGACTCAGTACACGGAGAAGAAGGGCAAGGCTTCTACGGTTCTTATCGTAGGTGAGCGTGCCTATAAGATTTTCCCGGTACGGTTCAATTCATCGCTGGTCGAGGAAACTTCACCTAACTTGTTCATGCAGTTGGTATCTAAGATTACGGGCAAGATTTCTTTGAGTGGTGTTACTCGCCTTACCTATCAGGGTAAGAACATTGAGAATTGGCTTTATCAGCAGGTCATTGCCAATACGCCCGCCGGTGTTATACCTATCCTGCTTGATACAACGAACGCTGTTTGTAAGAACGGTAAGCCGCACCGTATTGAGCTAAGCCTACCTGATACAACTCGCCGTGCTGATGGTTCACCTTCTAAGTACCTACATATTGGCATTGTTTCCGGTGGAGAATTTTTGCTTAATAAGGGTAAGAATAAGAAGTTGCCGCCGCTAGTGCAACGTGTCGAGGCTCTATATAGTCGTCAGGCACCCTTGAGTGATAGGGCTAGGAAGAGCTTGTATAAAAAGTAGAGCATGAATTTGCTTTGACTAGCACCCTGCATGTTAGACTAGTATTAGCGGGTTAAATATTTTTTAAGCCGCTAACCTTCCTAAGATGCTTGTGATTGTGAATGAATGAGAGTTGGGGGTTCCAAATTGGAACCTCCAACTCTTTTTCTTATACAATTTACTTATTGAACAATCTACTCAGACAGGAAGAAACCTTATGACAGCTGAACAGCAGGGAACATACACAGAATTTCACCGTAAATACCAGCCTAAGATATGGGATGACTTCGTAGGTCAGGACGAAATCGTTGCACAGCTCAAGCGTGACATTATTGAGGGTCGCCATGTTCAGGGTCGCCTTTTCCAGGGTAAGGCTGGTACTGGTAAGTCTAGTACGGTGAAGGTTTTCACTAAAGCTTTGAACTGTGAGAATCGACCTGAAGGTTCAGCTGACCCGTGCCTAGTTTGTGAGTCGTGTGTCCGATTCGACAATGAGAAGCATGGTGGTATGGCTTATTTTGTTGCTTCTGAGGCTGGCGGTGTTGATAAGGTTCGCTCTATTGTTCAGAGTGGCAGTATTAAGCAGATGATGAAGGCACCGTTCATCATTATTGATGAGTGTCATGCTTTGTCTGACCAGGCTTGGGATGCGCTTCTTGCGTATCTTGAGAATAAAGAGGGTCTTGAGACTGTGCCTATCATATTCTGTACTACTGAGGCTAATAAGGTTAAAGAAACCATTGTTACTCGTGTGCAGTCGTATAACTTTAAGAATGTTCCTGTTTCGACGCTTGAGGAATACGTGTATAAGATTGCGCGCGTTGAGGGTGTTGCGCTTACCCCTACGGGTGCTTCTTGGTGTGCGCGTAATGCTAGGGGTTCTGTTCGTGGTGCTTTGAAGTGCCTTGAGGAGTATCTGCGTAATCCTAATATGTATGATGCTGATGAGGGTGTTGCTACTAGTCTTTTGAAGTACGCGATTTACGGTAACCTGGTTGGGCTTTATGATGGTCTTGAGCGTGCTAAGGACTTGCCAGGTGCCTTGCGTGCTGGCACGGAAGAGGCGATGGTTCTTATGACTAATTACACGTTCAAGCTGGGTAAGGCGCAGGTTCCTATGGATAAGTTGCCTTTCTATGATTTGCAGAAGCAGAGCTTTGCTCTGCATGAGATGCGTAAGCGTGTTCCTGAGCAGATTGCTTTGGAGCTTATTGAGTTGTTCCAGCGTGTCTTTAAGGGTTTCTGGAACGCATCTGATGAGAATGACATTCTAACTATTGCGTGGTTGAAGGCGACGCTCAGGATGCGCGCCCATCTTGCTACGTTGAACCCGGCGGCTCTACAAGGTTAGCTGTTTGGGGTGCTTGACTTAAAGCTATGAGTCAAGCACCCCTTTTCTTTTGTTCCCGACCCCAGGACTTATTTTATGGCTATCAAACTATCGTCATTGAAACAGGCTAATGGTGTTCCTGTTGCACCCCCACGACGTGAACCTACCTATAACGAGAAGGCTAAGCAGGCTATTGAAGAAACCACCGTAGAAGATGCTACGGTGGATGAGCTTGTTGTGGATGAGCCTGTAGATGAGGTTGAAGTAGACCTTGAAGATGTTGAGCTGTCTGAGTCTTGGGATGATGAGTATGACGATGAGGAATACGAAGAGTACGAGGATGAATACGGCGACGATGAAGCTATCGACATTGAGGCTCTGAAAGAGGAAGTCATTGCTAATGGTGGCGCTAAGAGCCTCGATGAGTTCGATGAGTCCTGGGGTGAAAGCATTATTTCCCTGTTGAAGGATGACGACGAAGACGGCGACTATTACGAAGAGGAGCCGCATGACTCGATTAGCCCCAGCAACCCGGCGGCTGAATATTTTAGTATTGAGCCGCCCCCTACCCCTAAGAACGTTACTCTAGTTGATGACGAAGAGGAAGATGAAGAGTACGAAGAGGGTAGTGATGAGTACGAAGATGGGGAAGAGTACGAAGAAGAATATGACTTTGAGGAAGACGAAGAAGTTCTCGAAGACGATGAGTACGAAGATGATGAAGATGAAGAATACGAAGAAGAATATGAAGAAGAATATGAAGTCCCCGATGTAGATGAAGTGCCCCGTGACGAAGAGGGTACCCTTATCATTGCAGACGAAGAGGGTAACTACCGCCCTTGGGCTGAAGACTTCTTGCTTGCACTGCCTAAAATTGATGCCCTTTCACTAGATGATGAAGATTACGAATGGTGGGAACGCCTACATGCCGACTCAGAGGGCACTGAAGGCACCCATGAGGACTCAGAAGACGAGGAGTGGGCAACCGAAGGGGAATCGAACGAAGAGGCCTCTGAGGGGCTACAGGGGCATGAACAGGTAGGTATTGACGAATCTGTAGAGGGTGCCAAGGAATCTAAGTTCAACATCAAGGACATTTCACTCAATATCCTTGATGGTATTGCGGGCTTCTTGTCGAAGTTCATTAAGATACCTATTCTTGGACGGTTCTTCAAGGGTGTAATCCCTGGGACTCCAAGTGGTCGTGGTGCCGCTGGTGTAGCTATCGCCATTATGCTGTTTGCTGTCGGTGCCGTTATTAACCATCAGATTACAGGTAATAAGCTGTTTGAGGTTACGGGCACTACTTCAGCTGAAATTGTTGATGGTGGTCGCATTGCGCTAGATGGAATCAAGCGTGAAGACGGCAAGTATTATGCGGTCGTCAAGAATACAGGCGATGTCAATGCGTATTCTATCGTTGGCTCTGTTCATATGGTGGGTAGTGAAGCGTACTCTATGCCTTGGTCTGAGTCTAAAGATTTTGGAACATGCACATTCGCGGTTGATGATGTCCCCGCCGGTGAGGAAGGTAAAGCCCCCCTCACATGTGATTCTAATACAGATGGTCTAGGTAGCGTCACCTTTACCGACGCTACTCTACATAGTGAGGAAGTATAAACTAATGCCTAAAGAGCTTTCGTTTGCTGAAGCGTTTGCGGCGATGCAGGCTGGTAAGAGCCATGACGAGCCTGAGCGCATACCGAGTGAAAATCCTGAGCTGTACGCTGATTTGCTTATGCCCACTGAAGGTTACTTTGACCACATTGGTGCGACACGTGCTAAGCGTGCTAGGGAGCGTGTGTCTAAGGTTATTGAGCACATCAAGGAGCAACCCCCAGCCGAGGAATGGAACAAGCCGGGTGGACGCGCTGTTTCTCGAACCTTCGGTGTTCCAGGGGCAAGCTTGCAGAACGCTATCGAGTTCCCCCCGAAGGATTGGAAGAAGACACAGCGCCAACAGGAGAACGTGAAGGCTGGTTTGAAGGGTGAAGAGCTCACAGCTAAAGCTTTGGCTAAATGGGCGGACGACAAGCCCGATGTGGTTATTTGCCATTCCGTGTCTATTCCCCGTAAAGAGGGCGACTATATGGATACAGCCATTGAGGTGGAAGCGCACTATGGTGAAGATGAGCAAGACTTGAAAGAGGAAAAGCTGACTCTTAATGGCCCTGACGAGGATACGGGTCTTGTTGATTCGCCGGATACTGACCATGTTGTTGTTGTTGGTTCTAACGTCTGGATTATTGACTCTAAGATGTGGGCTTCGGGTAAGGATTTGGATGACCCGCGTGCTAACTATCAGTTCAGGGTTCCGCGTGCTAAGAAGAAGCTGAACTTTGCGATTATTCACTCTAATAGTGCGCGACCCAGGTATGTTCGCATGAAGCAGGCGTTGCATCTTTGGCGTAGCTATCTTGGTGGTGGTGGTCGCGTGTTCGTGCGTGGCATTATCAATATTCACCCGCGCGATATTGACAACCCGGAACATAAGCTAGACCCTACACAGCCAGAGAAGATACCTGGAACGTTGAAATTCTTGCGTTATGACGAGTGGTTTAAAGCGCCGTTCAAGCCTACGGATAATGATAGGTTCATTGAGCTACTTGATGAGTTCTACGACGATATTCCAGATGACCAGAAGGGCTTCATTGATGTTGGTCTAGTAACTCTTGTTGCTCGCACCCCTGTGAAGGTTCGTGACCGTCAAGCTGAGTTCTTTGGTGATGCATTGAAGGGCTTTGTTTAGAATATTTAAGGTGTGGTACCCGCATTTTTTGTGGGTGCCACACCTTTTTTGACTTCTTTACGCCCGTGTGGTAGCAAGTCGCCTGCGTTCCGGCTGGTGCTATGTCTTATCTAACACTTTAAACACCCTATTGCATTACCTCTTTTTAGGAGACATTTTGAGTCTACATACCCCTATTCGTGACCCACAGAATTATAGTGCCGTACAGGAATGGCTGAAGGAAAACATTCCAGCTGTTACTGATGGTGCACCGGAGGCTTTCTTGCAGATGACCGCCTACAATAACTGGCGTAGGCTGATGCAGGAGCGCCCGAATGACCCGCTAGTTTTGGCGATTGATAAGATTCCTACCGCGTTCCTAAACGTTGAGTGGGATAAAGCCGCTTACGCTTTTGAGGTCAAGTCGGCGGACATGGTTTCCGTTGAGTATCTTATGGAGTCGCTACAGTCCGCTTATGAGCTTGCGCGTATGAAGCAGGCTGTTTTGAGGCTTCAGGATATTCTGCGTGAGAACAATATTGAAGATGAAGCCTGGTTTATTACCGGCATTGATGAGAGCGTGAAGAAGTCAGCTGACAATGCGGGTGGCACCAACTACAAGCATTACCTATTCACTCTAGGTGCGCTTGGTGAGTATGACGAAGACCCGTTCAAGATTCCACCTATGCGCGTTGCTTCTCTTGGTAACCGTCAGCAGGCAGACATGTATGTGAAGGCTCTACGTGCTTTCGGTCAAGGCGTTGTATCTCGCGAGAAGCGTTTCATGGAAAGCGGTCTTGGCTTGAAGGGCTACCGTGTGGATGTTCAGGCTGTGCTTGATATTAAGTTCCCTGAGCTTGCAGAACAGGCTGAGCTGGTCAGTTCTCTAGTTGATTAGTTTTTTTGAATATGTGATTTAGCGTTTCGCCACGTTTGAACTTTTTGGGGTTCTTCGGCGGGACGCTATTTCTGTGCTTGGTCTAGTTTTGTTTTGGAGTGATTTTGTCCGTTAAAGTCAAGAATATTAAATGTACTACGCCTGTTAAGTCACGCTGTTTCGTTGTGGGTGGTCGCACTAGGATGTACCGTTCTGGTGGGTGTGATGGTGTGTCCATTCCTACGCATAACAGCGTGCTTCAACGTAACTTTGTTTTTCAGGCGATTATGCGCCCTGAGCATTGGCGTTTTATCGGTATCGACTTGAAGAAAGTTGAGCTTTCTGTCTACCGTCCTTATCTTCCGGTGGTTCTTGGTATTGCTACCACTCTTGAGGATGCTCTGACTGTTCTAAGGTTTGCTCAGCAGACCATGATGCAGAGGTATTCTCTTATGGAGGATATGGTAGTTAATAACTATAAAGACTTGCCGGAACCTGAAGAGGGTTCTTATCAGCGTCTTATGGTGATGGTTGATGAGGCGGCTGAGCTTCTTTCACCGACTGGCGTTAAGACCGATGAGGGTAAAGCTGATGACCTTTTGAAGGGTGAGGCGCTTACCCTGATTGGTTCTATTGCTCGTCTTGGTCGTGCGGCGGGTGTTCACCTTGTATTGGCGATGCAGAGGCCTGACGCTAAGATTATTTCTGGTGAGATTCGTTCTAACTTTATGTGCCGTATTGCCGCTGGTAGGCTTACTGCCGCCGCGTCTGGTATGACCCTTGAGTCTGGTGAGGGCACTCTTATTCCTGCTGGTATTAAGGGTCGAGGTAAGGCTTACCTGAATGGTTCTATTGTGGACTTCCAGGGCTTCTATGCCGCTCCTGAGTATATTGATGAGTGGCGTGCCGCTAACCCTGTCCTTGCTGGTCTTGAGGAAGAGCTTATTGACATTGAGACTGAGGATGGTCAGACCGTGGTCTACACTGATGAGCTGGACGAGAATGGTAACCGCCGTACTTTGACCTTCGGTCAGAAGGCTGATGAAGATGCGGATGATACCGTCATGTCCACTTGGGGTGAAGATATGGAAGTTATTAGTGAGCACGGTAGCCGTGGACGCACTATGATTTAACCCGATTTGATTACCTTTTGAGGATATTTAAAGCGGGGCTAGGTACCTATCTAAATGCTAGGTACCTAGCCCCGCTTTTTGCGTATAGTTACAGCTTAGGTGGCATCTTGTCGAGCAAACTATCTAGTGCTTTAGTGATAGCCGGTTCTGCCGCCTCATGGTCGTATCCTAGCCTCTGGAGTTTACCGTAAGTTCGGCGTAGCGCCTTATCCGTGCTTCCCCATTCCAGAGGGGTCTTTGCAAGCTCTTTAGTGAGAAGTTCTTCCGCTAGGCGCTCAACTTCTACATGGTTATCACTCTCAGATTCCTGCAAGGCTTCCATAATGGTGTCTTCGTCTACACCCTTGAGAGCTAGTTCCTGCCTAATAATTTCAGGTGACTTTCCTTTGCGGCGCATACTATAAACGTACTCGGCGGCATAGTTTGCGTCATTCAGGAAACCCTCAGTAGTTAGGGTGCTGATGATGACTTCCAGTTCTTCCTCTGGTAGTTCCTGTTCTTCCAGGCTTTTGCGGATAACTGCTGTTGTGGTGGGGTACCGGGTTAGGCGGTTACGCATCTTATGGGTTAGCACTTCAATCTGTTCGATACTGCCGGGCATGAGGCGGGTTCCTTCGTTCCTTGTGTACTGAATGGGGTGGGGTACCTTTATTATACCCCACCCCACATTTTATGGGTTATGCGTCTTATTCTAGCCCACTGAGGAAGTCGTCGTCCACTTCCCCTGTTTCAGTGTCTACTAGACCGCCTACAGCGTTGGGGTCGTGGTAGGTTTCCGGGTCGTAGTCGATAACGGGGTCATCGAACTCGGCGGCGTATGCGACATACTTGCGGTCTGGCATATAGGTTGCCGCTACCTTGTTGCCAATCTCTAGGATAGCTTCGTAGTTAGCGGGGTCTTTGAACCATTTCTTACAAGCCTCTTCACCCTGGAGGAACATCTTGTTAGGAGTTTCCTTTTCACGGTTGCCCGGCGGGTAGGAATACCAAGCACCTGACTGCTTAACAATGTCCTGCTCGATAGCCATAGACAAAATGTTGCCAGTAGTGTCTGCGCCCTTACCGTAGGTGATTTCAAACTCAGCCATTTTGAACGGGGGTGCCACCTTGTTCTTCACAATCTTTGCGCGGGTTCGGTTACCGATGGGGTTACCCGCCTTATCCTTGAGGGTGGTTACGCGGCGGATGTCGATACGCACTGATGCGTAGAACTTGAGTGCCTTACCGCCGGTAGTGGTTTCAGGGTTACCAAAGAATACACCAATCTTCTCTCGAAGCTGGTTAATAAAAATTGCGGTAGTGCCGGTTGATGATAGGCGACCGGTAATCTTACGTAGCGCCTGGCTCATCATGCGTGCCTGTAGACCAACATGCGAGTCGCCCATGTCACCCTCGATTTCAGCGCGGGGCACTAGGGCAGCTACCGAGTCCACGACTACAATATCCACAGCACCGGAACCTACTAGCATGTCCATGATTTCTAGCGCCTGCTCACCCGTATCAGGCTGGGAAACTAGGAGTGAGTCAATGTCCACACCAAGGTTCGCGGCATATACGGGGTCTAGGGCGTGCTCAGCGTCGATAAAGGCGGCGGTGCCGCCTGCCTTCTGAACTGACGCAACAGCCTGTAGCGCCACAGTGGTCTTACCGGACGATTCGGGGCCGTAAATCTCAACAACACGACCAGCCGGGATACCACCGATACCTAGCGCCATGTCCAGTGAGGGTGCTCCGAGGCTGATGGATTCAATGTCCAGTCCGGTTGCTTCACCAAGCTTCTGTACGGCACCGGCACCGTAGTTCTTGTTGATAAGCCCAAGGACTGCATCGAGTGCCTTCTGCTTACCTTCTGCGTCTTCTACCTTTGTTACACCTACAGGCTTCTTAGCCAATGTATTGTTCCTTCCAACGTTCCTTATAGGGGTACACCTCATGCTGTGTTTGCTGGGTGCGTATATCTATAATACCCGTTTGAGTGTTTGTGTGTACAGCGAGTTTTTAGTGTTGGGTTTTGAGGTGGTTTTACCGATATAATTCTATGCATGATTACTGTCTTTAAGAAAAAACTTTCTGATAATGGTAAGGGTTCCACTACTGACCCTGTTGATGATTTCCCCGTGTGGCTTTATCCGATAGCCCCTTGGCGTGCGCGCGGGCATTTGTCAAGCCCTGAAGTTGTTCTAGCTTACGGGTGCTACGTTTCGAGTTGTTTGTTTGCCTTGCTTTTGGGGTGGCTATTTTCGGGTATGCCTGTTCCGCCTTTCATTGCGACTTCTAATGGTATTGAGATGCTGGTTCTAGCCGCGATGCTTGCGTTTATTTCGTGTGGTGGCGCGTTCCTGTTTAATCAGGTTATTCCAGTCACTCATTCGCGTGGCTTCATGTGGCTGTCTGGTTGGCGTGATTGGGGTAACTGGTGGCGCGGTCTTGTTGGTGGTGTGGCTGTTTTTGGGCTTGCTCTGCTTATTATGGCGGGCGCTAATGCTCTTTCAGGTGGCACAGGGGCTAATAATAGCACCATGTACACTGTTGGCAACCTTGGTGTTGTTGCGGGATTCTTTGCAATTGTGATTCTGTCGCCGCTTTCTGAAGAGCTGATATTCCGTGGTATTATCCTTCAGCTTTCTTTGACTGTTTCTAAGGTGCGCCCGTGGATGCTTATTGTCGGTCAGGCGCTCTTGTTTGCCCTGGTGCATGGTGTAACTTTCACGATTACTGGTGCCGCTTTGATTATTTACCTTTTCGTAATTGGTGCTGTTTTGGGTTACTTGTCGTATAAGCGTGCGTCGTTGGTTCCGTCTTTGATTGCACATTCAACGTTTAACTTCCTAGTGTTCGCCGTTCAGGTTTACAGTTCAGGTGTTCTAGGTTAGGTAGTGCCACTACTGATATAATGGGTGGGCAGGGCTCTATTTGGGTCTTGCTCACCTTTATTTTTATTAAGTTTCTGCAAGATAGGCTATTTTCTGAATGTTGTCACCGGATAAGTCGCAGGCTTTGAAGTCTATTACTAGTCGCCCGCCGCTCAAGTCGCAGATGCCCCTTTCTCTACAGCAGGGGTATGTCCTCACGCCTGCCGAGCGTGGTGCGCCGTTGCCTACGGTTATCACCTATAGTCCGGTAGGGTCTTTGAAGGCGGCTTTGGCGGCAATGCTGAGCCAGGGTAGCACCTCAAATGCTGATAGTGCCCCGTCTGGCATGTTGCCTATCGAAGATGCAGGTATTACTACTGAGCCTGCTGTGCCTATTGAGGACATTAAGGCGTTTATCACTGAGGATAGCCTCAAGGTTTCTGATTCTGAGATGCTTGCCAAGCTTGCAGGTTCTAAGTTGTCGCCGTCTCTGGTTATGGCTCTGTATGGGTGCCATGCGCGTATGATTGTTCAGCGTTATAGTGCGGACTTTGGTATCGAGACTGATTCACCTGAGATGGTTCGCGGCAATGCGTTCCATGCAGTATTTGAGAAGCTTATGCGTCTAGACCCGTCAGAGCGCACAGTGGAAGCCGCCCTAGAGTTCCTACCTGCTGTTCTTGCGCATGAGAAGTATGACCTCATCCGAGATGATGAAGAACAGGTGAACTGGTTGAAGTCCACTATTGAGAAGGGCTTTAGTTTCCGCCGAATCGGTGCCCCTATTGAGACTCCGGCAGATGTTGAGCTTGCAGACGTACCTGGTGACCGTTCCCCGTTGGAGTACCCGGTATCTGGTCGTATTGGTGCCGCTTCCCGTGAGACGTTCGGAATTATTGACCGTGTAGCTGTAGGTTCTGATGGTATGCCGGTTATTCAGGACTATAAGACTGGTGCCAGGATGAAGGCTTATGAGCTTGAGGTTAAGAAGCGTACCGGCGATTTGAAGGGGCAGGTTGTTGCCCGCCTACCTAAGCGTTCTGTTGCCGAAGACGGTACTGTTTCGTGGCAGATGCCTGATGGTTTCGCTGAGGCTTTCCAGCAGTACTCGTACATGATTCTTGGTCAGCAGAACGGTCTACCTGTGGAACATGCTGAGCTTCTTTACCCGGCGGTTGAAGATGCCACTAACGTTGCATCAGTTCCCCCGCTGGCAGTTGGCGATGACGTTTCACCCGTTGCCGCCGAGTTCGATTCTTGGGTTCGAGATGCTTACGGTGTTGCTGATAAGGCATTGGATGAGCTTTCGGATAGCGGCGAGTTCATGTACTCACCTTCGTTCTTGTGTTCTTGGTGCCCGCTTGCGAAGATGTGCCCTAAGTTCCAGCCTCTTGGCGGTAAGGGTGTGGCGGCTCGGGAGTCACAGCCGGATTCTATTCCTTTCATTGCTATATAAGCGCACGCTATATGCTTGCGTAGAAGATTTTTTGTTTATTTAGGAGACTATATGGTTACTTCCAGGAAAACCCTTGTACGTGCCGGTGCTACTGTTGCAGTCGGTCTTGTGGTGGGTGGCGCTCTTTCGCCCGTAATCGCTGAAGAGCTTACACCTTCACCTACGGCTGTTGTTGCCGCTGGTGATACTGCTACCCCTGGTACCAATTCTGAGGCTACTACCTCTGACACTGGCACTTCGTCTGCTATTACTTGGCACCTCACTGATGGTGGCGTGGTTTACTCTTCAGATTTGAATACACGTTTTACCACTAGCTTGCAGGCTTCCGAGTCGTCATCTGATTATCAGGACGTAGTGATTTTCAATGATTCAGATGTTGTTAGCCCTTACACTTTCGTTTCGCTGGATGCTCTGCGTAATGCTGTTCAGATTCCCGAAGGTTTGACTTTCGGTAATCCGGCTGGTGGTAGTGGTGAGGTTGCTAAGGGTTCACGTCTCATTGAGACTGGTCTAGCTTCAGCTGATACTGTGGAGCCTGATAAGGATTACTGGTTCATTGGTGAGGTTAAGGCGCATGGTACGGCGCGTATTACTCTGACCAAGAAGGCTGAGCCTACCCCTGAGCCTACACCGGCACCTACCGAAGACACTACCCCCGCACCTGCCCCTACGCCTACCCCTGATGCTGAGAAGAAGGATGAGTCACCTACTCCGGCACCGTCTGAGGACTCTACCCCGGCACCTAAGACCGAGGAGAAGAAGGCTGAGGAAGCTAAGGCTGTTCAGGAAGAGGTATCTAAGAAGGCTGATGCGGCTTACCGTGCCCCGGCACAGGCTGACATTCCTAACGATAATGCGACTCGACATGACACGCAGGGTCGTGTCGTGAGTACCGCACCTGTTGAGTCTATTAAGACTGATGCCTCTACAGGTACTACCGTGACTCGATTCACTGATGGTGGTTCTGTGACTACGGCTGATACTGGTGAGGTGGTTGAGAGTACTCTTGGTGGTACTGTGACTAACACGGGTACGCCGGTTGTTTCTGCTGTTCGTACTTCCACTTCTAATGGTGCGCCGGTTGCGAATACTAGTGCGGTTAAGGGTCAGACCTTGCGCACCGGTGCCGCCGGTGTTGCTAATATCGGTGCTGGCATTTCCCCTGCGGCTATTCCTTTCCTTGCCGCTGGTCTTTCTGCTGGTGCCGCTGGTATTCTGATTGCTGGTTCGCGTATTAAGCGTTCTCGTCAGTCACGATAGTTTCTATTAGTAGTTTGTAACGGCGCTTATCTAGCTTTAGAATAGTTAGGTAAGCGCCGTTATGGTACCCCCATTTTTATACTTTTTGAAAGGCTGAATCCTTTATGTTTAATTTCCAGCTAAAGCCTTGGAAACGTACCCCTAGCACCCCAGCTGAGCCAGAGGAGGAGCGTGAGGGGGTGGAGGCTGTCGATTCTGAGAGTCCTGCTTGGTGGTCTAACAAGAAGGTTATTATCCCTACTGTAGCGGGCTGTGTGGCTTCTGTGGGCTTCTTTACCGGCTGGGGTGTACACTTGGGTGATTCAACCTATCTTACACGCTCATACGGCGCTGTAGGCGCGGCGGCTGATGGTATGTATAGTGGACTTGATGACCTGTTCGGCTTGAAAGCTCAGATTAAGGGCGACGATGGTCACGGGGGTAGTGTCACATACAACGGTAGCGACAGTATGGGCATTACTGATAAGGGTCTACTCTTTGCTCCTAAGCCCTCTACTGAGTTCCGTAATGCTTCTTGCCCTATGTACCCTACACCGGCTAATGGTTCTGGTAATGAGCCGCCTAATACTATGAATGGGCGTAGTGCTGGTTGGTGGGCTCCGTCTTTGAAGTCTAAGCTTCAGGTTACTCAAGGGGCTAACGTTCTCCCGTCCGGTTTTAGTAATAATGAGGTGACGCTTCCTGCCGCTCCTAATGGTGTTTGGTATGCTTCCGGTTCGCCGTTGAGTTCCAATTCTGGTGCGTCTATTTTGGCTGGTCACATCAATTTGAATGACGGCAATTTGTCGCCTTGGGGTTACTTGCATCGCCTGTCTGAGTGTTCGCACGTGTTCATGAATGATGAGACGGGGGCGCGTCGTGAACTTGTAATTACAGGAATGTATCTTGTGAAGCAGGAAGATTTGGCTTCCCATACTGAGCTTTGGCGTAAAGATGGTGACAAGAAGGTTTACCTTATCACCTGCTCCGGCTCTTCCATTGGTGAAGATGGTACGTCTGCATCTTCTACATTCCTATTCAATTATGAATATAACCTTGTGGTTGAAGGTACACCCGTAGATGGTGCGTACCCTAAGCCTACGCCCACTGCTGAGGGTGTACGTAAGCCTGTGGTCACTGAGATTCCTTCTACTGAAACTCAGGCACCCGCGCCTACGGAAACTTCCGCAACCCCGGCGGCACCTGTAGCCCCTGAGCCTACCCCGGCACCTGCTAGTGAGCCTGCTACAAGTCCTACTGCTATTCCTACGGTTGAGCCTACCCCGGCACCTGCGGCAACAAATGAGGTTAAGTCGGTTACCCCGATTTCTCGTACCCCGGTTAAGTCGGAAGCTACGGCTGGCACGGTTGTTGTTCAACCGAATCAGAATGTTGCTTCTAAGGAGCCGGTTAAGAGCGAGAATAAGTACGCTACAGCTTCACCTTCGGCTACCCCCACTCCTTCACCTTCACCGTCCACGTCTAGTGTTAGGTCGATTCGCCGTAATTAGCTTGCTATCTGCTATGTGTGCCTTAAATTACTTCTACATTAAGGTTTAATATTTATGGCACACGAACAGATTGCTTTGCTAGATGAAGGTTTCAAGGCTAATTGGGCTGAGAAACAGTTCCAGAATAACCACGAAGACCGTTGCCCGGTGGTCATGATTTACGACTGTTCAGGTTCTATGTTCATGGGTGAGCACCCCATGATTGAAGAACTGAAGCGTGGTCATGAGCTGTTGCAGGATGAGTTGGTTAAGGACTTTGTAGCTTCGACTCGTGCCGATATTTCGTACATTATGTACGGTGCTGATGTTGCGCCGCCTACCATGTTCGCAACGCCCGCTGAGGTTGCTGAGCCTGGTTCTTCAGGTGAGCTTGAGTCTGTGGGTGTGAACCCTAAGTTTAATCAGCTTAACTTTGAGCCTATGGGTGCAACGTCTACGAACGCCGCTATCCTAGCGGCAATGGATGCTATTGAAGAGCGTCTGAAGCATTACAATAAGGACGGCGTATCGCATTATGCTCCTATGATTTTCCTTATTACGGATGGTTGGGCTACTGATAATGATGACCCGCACCCCACAACTGCGGGTAAGACTATTCAGGATTATGTGGTGGAACGGCTAGGCGATAAGATTAAGAATCACCGTTGGATGTTTATGCCTGTTTATATTCCTTCAGGGGATAAGGAATGGGATATGAAGACTTTTGAGACGTTGAACGCTTACCCGTCTTCACCTAGTAAGACTCCTATTCCTTTGGCACCGGGTAAGATGTTGAAGTTCTTTGAGTGGCTTTCTGCTTCGGTTCAGACTCGTTCTGCTTCTCGAACTGATGAGACGGTTAGCTTCCCGTCACCTGCTGGTGCTGATAGTGATTTCAACTGGGTTATGACTGGTAACTAGTCGGCTATTGTTATTTTTAGGGGCGGGTGGTCTTGTGTGCCGCCCGCCCCTGCTTCTTTATTCACTTATTTACGATATTTAGGATTATATTTTTATGACCGTTAAGCTTTCTTACGACTGGTGCCTAGCGTCTGGTGCTACTACCCCTAACCCGTACACTCATGATGAATCAACAAATCAGGACGCTTATGGTTTCTGGGTTGATGAGGCAGGTCGTGGCGTTATTGTCGCTTGTGATGGTGCTGGTTCTTTGGCTCGTTCTCGTGAGGGTGCCCGCCTTGTTGCTGACGTTATGGTTTCTGAGGCTCGTGCGGCTTTGGAGCTGTTTACCCCCTCTGGTTCAGTTGAGGGTGATTCGTTTGCGTTGAAGGAATTGCTTCTCAAGGCTCTTTCTGTAGCGATTAGTTCTGTTCGTGGTGCTGAGGATTTCCGTCAGATGGGTTGCACTGTTGCGGCGGCTGTTTTTTGTGAAGAGTCGTTTGCGGTGGTAACTCTTGGTGATGCGTTTGTTGTCGTGGGTGACCACTCCGATTCGGCACCGTTCTATCAGTCGTATGTTGAGTATTGGGATTCGCCTAATATTACTTCGTTCACGTCTAACGATAGCCCAAGGATTCTTGTTTCGTGGGGTTCAGGTGCTACATGGTGCCTGGTTTCTTCGGATGGTTTGAAGAATGTGATGGTTACTCCTGCGTCTGCTGACGCCCAAGAAGAGGTTGAAGGTAACCTGTTTGTAGGTGATGATATGCCTCTACAGTTGATGCTTCTTTCACCGGGTCAGGCTGGTGGTTTCCTTGAGTTCCTTGAGTCAAACAAACGCCTCACAGATGATACGACTTTCGCGATTGCTGGCTGTCTGAATAAGGGGCAGGATTCAGCGTTGCGTATCCATCATAGTAAGGTTCAGGTTGTGCCTGAGTTTGAGGAAAATAATAGGCTTGTGTCTAGGTTCCGTGAGGTGGAAGAGTAGTAGTGACAGATTATCTAGTTAAGCTTCATGATGGTTCTACATTTCCTGTTTCTTTGGATGATTCGCCGCTAGGTAAGGGTGGTGAGGGTGCCGTCTATCCGGTAACTCAGATTGCTTCGCCTGCTCTTGGGTCTGCTAGTTCTCTGGTTGGTAAGATTTACCATGATGATGAGAGTAAACGTCCTGAGCGTGAAGCTAAGTGTGTTGCCATGCTTGCTAGTGTCCCGGATACTGATTCGATTGTCTGGAATTTGGGAAACCTATACCGCAAGGACGGTGTTTTTGCCGGGTTTTTGATGAAGCGGTTGCAGATGGACACTTACGAGACGTTCATGGCTGTTGCCCACACGTTGCACCGTAGGCGTTTGTTCCCTGACTGGTCTATCATGCACGCCCTGCTTATGGGCAGGAATGTTGCCGCCGCTGTTGATGCGGTACATGCGGCAGGGCATATGGTGGGTGACATTAACGAGTCTAATATTCTGGTATCGAAGGATACTACTGTTCGTATTGTTGATGCCGATAGTGCGCAGATTACAGCTGGCTCGAAGGTCTACCCGTGTACGGTTGGTAAGCCAGAGTTCACGGCACCCGAAATTAGTGAAGGTAGTTACCGTGATGCTGAGAATAGGCGCACTGTTGCTACTGACATGTTCGCGTTTTCCGTTATGCTGTTCAACGCGCTTATGGGTCGAACGCACCCTACTTCCTGTATTCAGGAGGGTGAGAAGCTTGATGTGGTTAAGCTGATTCAGCGTAGCATATACCCGACGTTTGTTCCGTCTTTGCCGAAGGGTTTCAAGAAGAACCCTAAGCTTGAGTATGTGGCTATTCCGTCTCGTGTCCATAAGCTGATTGGTCGTGGGTTGGATGCTGACCCGGCTAAGCGTCCTTCTTTTGATGAAGCTATCGCTGTTCTTGATGAGCTGTTTACACGTGATGGTTCGTCGTATAAGTACCTGAAGCAGTGCAAGGTTTCCCCTTTGCATTGGTGGGATGTTCGTGACAGTAAGACTGTATGCCCTATGTGCCGTTTTGAATCCCAAAACCCTGGTGGCGACATTTGGGGTAAGGGTACATCTGATAAGGATATGGCGGCTCTTGCGGCTAAGGCTGTTAAGAAGCACGAGAAGAAAGCGGCTAAAGCTAAGAAGAAAGGCTTGTCAGTAGCACCTGCTCACCCTACAAACTCTCAGGGTAAGCCGCTCGGGTACAGGTACGCTCAAACACATAACACAGGAACATCTGGTACATCTTCAACAACAGTACCGGCAACCCCTACACCTTCACCTCAACAGTCGCAGGCTAACCTTGGTAGGCAACCTGGTTCACCGGAAGAGCCGGTCATGGTGAAGAAGAAAATGGCGGTTGGTGACGGTTCCGGCGGTTTGATTGCCCGCCCTAAGATTAGTTCACTATTCCGAATGGGTGAGTTCAAGTTCGCATTTAATGCTCTAGCATGGGAGAACCGTAGCTCTTTGCCGTGGCTTTCCAAATACCATGCTGTACCTATCTGGTGGGCTGATTTGCTGGGTAGCGCACTGGTCGTGCTGGCTTTGTACTTCATTTCACCTGTTATTGTTTCAAGTATTGCCAAGTCATTTTTTGAAGGCGGTATCATTCCATCTTCGGTCTTCCCGATAGCTTATGCGTTGAAGACTGGCATATGGCTCATTCCAGCTGTTGCCCTAAGTATTAGGTTCTTGTGGGGTCTAGGCTTGTGGCTTGTTCGTGCCCGTGAAGTAAAGACTTTCGGGTATGGCACTGTCGTTTTCCAAACCCCAGCGAATACCTTTATGGGTGTCTTGGGTACAGCTTTCATTTCAGGTATTGCTGTGCCGCTGGCAACTATCATATTTGGAATATTGGGTAGTATCGCTTGGTTCATTGAACAGGCGTTCAAGCATGACAAGCAGGTTAATCCTTAACAACTCATTTCAGTTTGTGCTATAATCTAGTTTCGGGTCGCCCGAAGGTGGGAGGTTCTTCCGCTGAGGGCGACCCCTGTTATGTATTTGAGTGCCCGCTTCTAGCGGTTACTCGATAGTTATAATCTTTTATGGCGCTATCGCCTCACTATATTGTGAGGTGGAGAAACCAGATGTTTTTCCCCTGTGCTAGGTGTGACGACCCGCCTTGCCAGGATGCTGTATCAGGGTTAGACTATCAAGACGTACAGAAACAAAAAACCCTAAATGGGGTTGGATACGAAAAGACGCTTTGAGGAGCACTAACTATAATGAATAAGAAAAGTAAACTACTACGTCGTTCTGCCGCCGCTCTAGTTTTGGCGGCAACCAGTGCAACAATGATTGCACCTGCCTCCCACGCCGCTGATGTGGCAACTTGGGAGAAGCTGGCTCAGTGCGAGTCAGGTGGTAATTGGTCTATCAATACCGGTAATGGCTTCTATGGAGGTCTACAGTTCACGCAACAGTCTTGGAATGGTGTGGGAATGTCGGGTTCCCCTCAGTATGCTTCTAGGGAAGCTCAGATTGAAGCTGGTGAACGTCTTCTAGCTATTCAGGGTTGGGGTGCGTGGCCTGCATGTTCTGCTAAGCTTGGTTTGTCGGGTGCGGCTACTCCGACTTATACTGACCCGTCTAATGCTACTGTTCCGTCTACTACTGTGGTTGCCCCGCAGTCTTCTAGTCAGACTCCTGTAGCTTCTAATACTTACACTGCACCTGTTGCACCTGTGGCACAGTCTCCTGTTGCGGCTCCGGCACCTGCTGTTGAGCCTCCTGTAGCTTCAACACCTGAGACTCCGGCTCCTACTACTACGGTTGAGCCTGCTGTTGTTTCTCAGCCGGTTCCTGTGGTTCAGGCTCCGAAGGTTGCTTCTAGCACTTATGAGGTTGTTAGTGGCGATACGCTTTCTTTGATTGCGGCTAAGCTTGGTGTTGCTGGTGGTTATAAGGCTATCGCTGATGCGAATGTTGATGTCATCTATGATGTGAACCTTATCTTCCCTGGTCAGGTTCTCAACATTCCGTAAAGCTTATTTTGTTTTTTAATTGAATAAGGTTTAACCCCCGCCTAACTCAACCGAGAAGGCGGGGGTTATTTTGCTTGCGCTTCTATCTGTTCGGCTTAGTAGTACATGATGGGGTAGCCGTCGATAGTTTCTGGCTCTTCAGCACCCAGTAGGGGTGTTCGGTTGTTGGCGTTGTTAATCCATGCTTCGATTTGGGTGCGGGCGTATTCTTCTTCGGCGGCTTGCTGTTCTGCGGTCATACCGTTGTCGTAGTCGGTTTCGCCCCATACGTAGCTTCCATCGGCGCGGCGGTAGTAGCCGTTTTCGTCTACGGTGAGGGTGTCGTCAGCGTCCCAGGGTGCAATGTCGGTGGTTGTGGTGGCTTCGGGTGCCGCCTGTGCGTTTTCGTTGCGTTCTGCTAGTAGTTGGCGGATAGTCCTATTGACCTGGGTGTAGTAGTCGTTCATTGCGAACTGGCGGCAGTACCATTCGTCGCTCTTGCCGCCGTTGGTGCCGGTGTGGGGGTAGGTGTAGTTACCCTCTTCGTCCTTGATGCGGACGGGCGGGACGATGATGTTCTTGTTCCAGTTCTCGGTGGTGTTTACGAGTACCTGACCTGCGTTGAGTGCGGCAACGTATGCGTAGTGCTCATTGGAGCCGTGCTTCAGGGTGATAATTTCGTCTTCGTCACGGCGGTGGGTGAGCACGTCAAACTCAGCATGTGCCACAGCAGGCAGGGGGTTGTTACTGATGGTTACGTGCTGTTCAGCTTCAGTATTCGATTCGTCTACGACGGGTGCGTTGCCGAAGGTAGTGTCCTTACGCGCGGCTTTCTTGCTAGTCGGAATAGATGCAGGGTCAGCTACGGGCAGGCCGTCATCTACCTTCTTCAGGTTGGAGTAGGTGCCGGTTACCTGACGTACCGGGGTCGGTTCATCAAGTAGCTTCGGGTCGTTCTTGATAGCCGCTTCAACATACGCAGTCCAGTTACCGACGGGCTTAACGTTACCCTTCTCAGCTGACGCAATGTAGCGTTCCATGACAGTATCAACGATTCGTTCCCATTCGTCACTGAGTGCCGGTAGGAACTGACCAGTAATGTGCTCAACCTTAGTAGATAGAAGTGCAAGATTTACGGCACGGTAATTAGACCCTTCACGCTCAGCCTTGACGGGCACCAGTACAGGCTCGCCTTCAGCGGCGGCTTCATTCAGGGTTGCACGGTTCACAGATGCGTTAATAGTGGGGGATAGGGTGCTATCAGCAGGTGCGGCAACCGGCTTGATGAGGTTCTGTGCGAAGCGGTGGAAGTTCACTACGAAGCCTTTGAAGCCCTTCTTGTTGCCGTGACCAACTAGAGCTACGGTGTCTTTGGAGCCGATAGCCACAAAAAGGGTGCGCACAGCCTCTACCGCCTTGCGGTAGGTTTCGTGGGTTTTATGGATAGTGTTAGCGAAAGAAGCGAACTGTCGTGTCAGGTGCTTCCAAGCAACCCATACGCCTGTCTTCTTTTCAGTGGCACGCTGGTTAGATGCTCGGGCAACGACAAACGCTAGGATGTCGAGTGCCGCCGCTGAGCTACGCACAGCCTTACCTTCCCACATGTCAGAGGGGATAGCAACGATGTTGCCGCCGGTGACATACGCGAAGTATTCCTCTGAAACCTTCACGCGAGTAACAGGCATAGAGTTACCCTCTGTAGCGAAATGTACACCCATGTCCGGGTCGTCAGGGTTCGCCGCAATCGAGAAAGCATGAAGGACTTCACCCTCAGCACCGTCTTTAGTGCGCTCACGGATAACAGTACGCAACCCAAGGCACATGCGGAAAACCTCAAGGACACGCTGGCAACCATTAGAAGACAGCGAAGGTAGACCCACCGCACGCGCGAGGGTCTTAGCCTGAGAAGGAATGAAAAACTCACGGCTACCAGTCTCAACGACACGAGACGCAATGTAAGCCATGCAACGGCGCGCCATAACGCCGGTAGGCATCTCAACAACAGTAGAGCCGTCTAGCAGATGCACCAGCGACGGGACATGCTGAACAATACGCGCCAAAGACGCACGCTCCCACACACCCTTAGCATTAAACGCCTTACCAGACAGAACAGAGTGCACGGAAGTAGGCAGGCCACCATGAACATACGCCAGAGGGTAAGCCCAAGAATCACGCGACACAGAACCAAGCTCAGCGGAATCAGGCTCCATGTCAGACAGGAAATAACCGTCAGAGTCAGCCACGCTATACGGGTGGTACTCAAACCCGGCGGCGGCGGCTTCACGCTTACGCTCAGCATGAGCAAGCACAGCGGCACGGCGAGCCTTCTCATAAGTAGACTCAGCCGCGCTAGGGGTTGCAATTTCTGTGAAGACAGCAGAATTACCCGCCGGAGACACGGGCATTACACCGGTGTTGGCGGGTAGCTGATTGAATGAGTTAGTCATATTTCTGTCTGTCCTCCTGTAATAACGTGGGCTAGTTGCTGACACTTGACTTTCGAGTCACTAGTTTAGCATCGGGTCTAGCTCGCAGTCCAGTCAGGTCTTATTGCACTCCTGGAAGCTTTCAACTACCTATTGAGAGTGTGCCATAAGTGAAACACAAAATAGCCTAGACCTACACGCAAACCACCATACAAAATTTCTTATTCCTCCTCCTCAAAAACCCACCCCAGTAACCAAACATACCCCATCAGCCCATACCGTGACCTTCTAAGAATCAATCTATCCTCAGCCTCAATAGAACGTAAGCCTTTACAGGTTTCTCGCGCACACGCGTAATAATCTTTATCCCCATCTATAGTCATCATGCCCCAAATACCCCGTTTTACCCCGGTATTACAAGGAACAACCACCCCCAAGTCGGGGTGGAAACTCCCAAATAGTCCCCACTAGAGCCCTTATAGTCACCCCCAAAAAGTCCCCGCAAACTCCCAAATAACCACCCCCAAAAAAGCCCTAATAGTCACCCAAGAGCCCTTATGTGCCTTGCATACCCCTACTTAGTCACCCATAAGACCCGGATAGCCATAGAAAGACCCATAAGGTCGCCAACAAGCCCTAATACCCCAGCCGGAATACGGGTGTGACAAAGCCCATAAAAAACCGAGTTGCAACGACTTATACCGTGTGCTACACTTGTACATGTAGGTAAGACCTCCTGGAATTTACTTGCAACTGATACTTAACTTTCACAAGAAGCCCCGGCACGAATAGCGCCGGGGCTTCTTACATGTCATGATAAGCTAGATATGAATCAGTGCTACACCTGCCACACTACAGGCATCGTGTTATACTGGAAATGTAATAGACAAATACTCTTATAGGAGAAACACTCATCATGAGCCACCACCCCATTGCTGAAAGCAACACCCCCATCATCGTAGTAAGCAAGAACGCCTGCGTACAGTGCAACATGACCAAGCGACACCTAACTAAGGCACTAGGTGAACCGTCCGAGGATACATGGGTAATTCTGAACATTGAAGAAGACCCGGAACTCTACGACTACATCACCCAGACCTACGAAGTAGCGGCGGCACCCATCATCCTCCTGCCGGGACGCAACCTGGAACGATACACTGAGATTGCACCCAATGCGGCGAAGTACAAAGAAGATACCGACACCGTATACTTCACAGGCTTCGTACCCGCACTACTAGACAAAGCAGTAAGCGAAATTGCTTAGCAAGTAGAACCAACCACAACACGTAAGCCCCGAGAGGAACCCAAACCCCTCGGGGCTTACACCCCTGAAAATCAACCGTAAGGAACACGCAAAACATGATTCCCTCCAAGCACTACCTACTGTACGCACAGATGCACACCCGCAAGTACACCACCGCAACCTACAAACCCAGTGCCCCCACCGAAGAAGTCAGGCGCAAAGTACAAAAGGCAGGAGCAGGCATTGTCTGTTACGTGTCAAGTCATGGCGAAGTAGGTATGACATCTATCCATGAAGGTGAACTATCCACCAAGTATGGCGTAGAATTTGTGCTCACCCTTGAGAACTCCAACACAGGCGAGATTCGCACCCTGACCGTACCAGGTGAAAAAGTGACCGTTTACCGTGACCTAATCACCATAGATGCCCCCTACGTTTTTGTAGGCATCAACAAAGAAACCAATGAACCCAATTACGAAATTCATGTAGGTACACTGATTCAAGATAAGGCAATCAACCTACTGCACCCTACCAAAGAAGATTAACCCCCTATAGGTAGAACCTGAACCAGCAAGGAGAAAAAGATGCGTTACCCGCAAGAGCTTATTCAGAAAGTGCGAGAAGCACACAAGATTGAAACACTCTTCGAGGAAATCACCGGCGCGCGCCTCCAACGTTCAGGTTCTACCTACAAAACCCTATGCCCCTTCCATGACGAACGTACCCCCTCTTGCATTGTGAACCCTGCCACAGGCACGTACAAGTGCTACGGGTGCCACGCATACGGCGATGCTATCACCCTCATTATGGAAAAGACTGGCGTAAGCTTCGTGGAAGCGGTACAAAACCTTGCTGAAAGCGCAACACCCCCAATCCCCCTACCCACAGATGACAACACCGTATCTGTGGTCAGCAACCGTAAGCTAAAAGAAATCACCGCCGCCGCCTGGAAACACTACCGCAACCTATACAAAGAACTACCCGAAGACCACCCCGCCCGAGAACAAATCACAAACCGCAACCTCAACCCAAATAACCCCTACTACGGCTACGCACCCGGCGGCAACAGCCTAACCAACCACCTCAAAGAACACTACACCGCCCAAGAACTAACCCTAGCCGGAGTATGTGGACAAAACAGTGAAACAGGTGAACTATACGACTTTTGGCGCAACCGCCTAATGTTCCCCATCACAGACATGCAAGGAAACCCCGTATCATTTACGGGGCGCGCACTCGACCCCGAAGAAACCCGCAAATACGTAAACGGCAAAGCAACCCCCATCTTCCAAAAAGAAAAGCTACTCTACAACCCCGACATCATCACCGCCAACCAGCGAACCCGTGAAACCAAAAAAGCAATCATCGTAGAAGGTCAATTCGACGTAATCGCACTCTACGAACACGGATACCACAACACCTACGCAACCAGCGGAACCGCAATCACAAAACAACACATCAACACCCTAACCCGACTCACCAGTGAATCGGGTACAATCACATACCTACTCGACGGCGACAAAGCGGGGCAAAAAGCACTAGCCGCCGCCTACCACGTCGCACCCGAACACCAAACCCAATCATGGGCATCAACCCTACCCAACAATCAAGACCCCTGCGACTACCTCAAAGAAAACACCACAGAACAGTTCGCACAATACATCCACAACAACATCAAACCCCTAACCATCGCCGCGCTCAACGCCCAGGCGAACATCAACAACCCCACAAACCCGGCAACCCAACACCTATTCCTCCAAGAAGCGGCAAACATCTACAACAACACCCCTACACCCGCAAACAAAAAACTCATCATCAACCACGTAGCCGCCCTAACCCAAACCACCACCTACCAGGCCGAGAAAGCCCTAACCCAAACCACCACCAAACCCACCCGAAACGAACCCAAAAACACCCCCAAATACACCGAACTACAAGACCAAACCCTAGAAACACTAACCCCCCAACAGCAAGAAGAATACGCGGCAACCCAAGCACTAATCAGCCAAGGTGACCGCGAACTACGCGCCGCCAAAAAACTACTACACCTATCAATCTACTACGGAACCAGCAACCTACTCATCCAACCCGAAACCTGGAACCTACTACCAGCAACCGTAGCTAACCTATACAACGAGTGCGTAGGACTATCCCACGCCGGCAAACAGTACCACCCCAGCAACTTCCAAAACCCAGCCGTAGCGTCACTACTCATCGAACCAACCGAAGCAGACAGCACGCCACTAACAATCGAAGAAGCAACCCGCGAGTTCAATATTACAGCCCGTGCACTCAAACGAGCACACCATAAACGAACCCGAACCCGACTGTAACACCCCAGCCGCTATACCACACCTAACATTTAAAATCAACATCAAATGAAGAGGTGAGTATGAGCGAGTATGCCGGGCTGGAAACAACCCATCAAGGAGAACAACAAGACAGCCACTCAAACGGTGGCAACAAAAACGGTTCAAGTAAATTCCTGAACTTCCTAATAATCCTAGCCCTAGTAGCCCTATTTAGCAGTAGCATCATAACAGCGCTACTAGTAATAGGGTTCGCGTACTATATCCTCACCCGCAAACTGATGATGCGACCATCAGAAGTAGGTCTATACCTAGCAGGTATCGCCCTAATAACAGCTATCCTATGGTGGGCAACTAACGCGCCGTCAATCTTCACAAGCACGATTGACTCAGCAATAAACCGCCCCGGAACCTACTTCAAACACCACAACCTCATCGACCTGCTAGTGACCCTATCATACCCACTAGCACTCATCGGTCTAGTTATAGGCTCAATACTAGGATTCCTACTAGTCAGCAAAATCTACTCAGACTACAAGCGATTCCCCGAAATTAAGTACATCAACAACCACTGGATGTCAGAACGCAAATTCCAGTACCGCCCAACCCTAGCAAGCCGAATCAAAAAGAAGAAGCTAGAAAAGAAACTAGAGTCAGGCGCAAACTTCGTACTACCCGGCGAACTAGGCAAAAACACACCAGCCGGTATCGCACTAGGAATCGACGAACTCAAATGCGTAGTAGAATACTTCACCACATCAGAAGTATGCCGCAACGTACTAATCATCGGCGCACCCGGCTCCGGTAAAACCGTAACCACCGAAAGCCAAATCAGGGTAAACGCAAAACTAGGCATCACCAGCATCGTCGTGAACATGAAATCCGACCTAGACCTAGCACGCAAACTCGCCAAATACAGTGGCGACGAAGGAATCGCCTTCTACCACTTCACACAAAAAACACCACACACAGGACAATACGATAACGACTACAACCCCTACGGACAAGCGTTCATCGACCCATTCTCCAACCTAACAAACTCAGAAAAAGTTGGACTAGTCCTAGACTTCCAGGAATACAAGCAAGAAGCACAAAAATACAAGAACGAAGTGCGAAACACCCTGCAAGTCCTGGTGAACTCAGTAGAAGAGCTAGAGGAATACGCAAAAAACCTCAAAGAAGAAGACCCCGCACAATACCGAATCTTCGTAGAAGACATCGAAAAAGCAGGGCTCGTCTGGAACCGAGGCCCATTCCGCCTATTCCACAGTGCACTAGTACACCCCGAAGCCCTAGCAAATAACCTGCCAGCAGGCAATGAAACAGGCGAAAAACTGCAACGACGAATCCTCGAAGGAAAATCAGGAACCATCAAAGAATCCTGGACAACCCCCCGAGGCAACATCGAAACAGTCATTAACTCATCATTTGGTGCATGGATAGGCTACCCCCTCAACGGTGAACCATTCATTGACCTCGACCTCATCACAGACCCCGAAAGCCCAACAGCAATCGTGCTGTTCGACTTCAACGCGGACTCTGAGAAAGAAACCAGTGAATACCTCGGTAAGATGCTAACCAGTATCATCACCGCACTATCAGCTCACCGACGCACCAAGCAAAAGACAAGCAACCTCATTCAAGTATTCTTTGATGAGGCACAGTCAGTGCCGCTAGTAGCCCTCAACGGCATCCTAGAAAAAGCACGCCAATCAAAAATTGGTCTACAGCTTGGACAGCAAAGCCTAAGCCAGATTACCGAAAAGAACGGCATCGAAGGACTCAAGTCCCTCATGGATAACACCAACACCATTATCGTTCTACCCGGCATGAAAGGCACAACAAACGCTGAAATCATCTCAGGTATCGCCGGTGAAGTAGAAAAGACCGTCTACGAAGTCTACGCAAACACAGACCTCGTATGGTGGAAGAACTTCATCCGCTGGGACGACGTGCGCCGCTACTCAAAACGCGAATACAGGACAACAGAGCCACGAATCCCCAAGGGGGAACTCATCAACCTCCGAGCACCAAACCCGGAAAACAATGAGTACTACACCGAGGCAATGATTATCCGACGCACCCCCGAGTACGACCCCAAAGATAGGTGTGAAAAGCTAATCTACAGCGGCAAAAAAGTTCACGTAGTACACCCGAAAGAAGTACTCACAAAACTGCCTGCCACACCACCCGAGGGGACACTACCACCAGCAGAACCCCACACATTGCCACCTCTAGAAGAAATAGAGCCACCGGCACTACCACCAGCACCCAAAAAAGAAAGTGAACCCGAACCAGTAACCACAAAACCAGAACCACGACAGCCCAAGAAGCCAGGTACCACACCAAAGATTCAGGAACCCAAACAGACACCAAAAGCTGTAGAGCCGGAACCTGAAACACCACAAAAAGCACCCGAACCTAAAACTGTCAAGAAGCCAGGAACAGTAAGGCAAGCGCCAAAAATCACGGTGCAACAGCCTGCTATAGTAGCGGAGACTAAAGTGGCGGGTGACACTAAACCCAAAACTGAAGTTCCAGCTAACCCAAGGGCAAGCAAAAATAAACCACAGGCACTACCGCCCAGGGAACGCCCTAAGCCTAAACCCCGAACACGACACGGAGTTATTGCACAAAGTGTTCAAGACCGATTTAACGTAACCAACGAGGAGCCCACCGATGGGGATTAACATCAGGAAGCCCGGCGGCGACAACAAGATAAAAGTCAAACCAATACCCGCCGCCAAACAAAACCTAGTCTTCAACGACACCGAAAAGCCTAGCGTAACAGATACCACCACAGGTAAAACCTACGCGCTAAGCTCACGTAAAGTAAAGCGTGACGGTAAGAAGTGGACGAAGACGTGGGCAATCGGTCTTATCGCGGCAGTCATCCTCATCATTCTAACGCCTATCATCGTGCTACTTACACAGCCTAAACAGCTAACACGAGCAGACATTGCAAGCGTAGTGCGAGTAGAAGCAGGAATCAACGGGTTCAACCGTGAAGCCGGTGAAGATATTGCTATCGGATTCGTCAAGTCCTACCTATCGCTAAAGACTGACGAAACATCAGATAAGCAACTCAGCTGGTACCTATCAGGTGACACGCTATCCGACAATACATCAAGTGCAACAACCGCTGGGCGAACAACTACCGGCAACGTTAGCCAGCAGGTCATTGGTACCCCCCGAGTAGTGCGAGTTATCCCGCACACCAATCCGGCACTAATGACCTACAGGGTAACCGCCCTAGTAAAGCCAGCAACCGTCGGTAGCAACAACAGTATTGCCAACGCCTCCAAAGCCGCGAACTCAAACGGAAATACAACCGACGAGCTCAAGCAAATCACCCTGTCAGTGACCATCGGCTACGACAGTGCAACCAGCAAATACTATGTTGCAACCCCCAGCCCATCAATTGTCCCGTCATCAATCATGGGAAGGACACAGAACCTAATCCAGCCCAAGAATATTCCCGGCAGTAAAATCCAGAACAACCAAGACATCACCAACACCCTCAGCGGCTTCTTTAAGGCATACACAGTAGCAAGCCCTGACAAGCACGGTGACCTTGACCAGTTCATCACCAACACAAAGAAAGCGAACTTCGCATCAGTAGGCCTATCTGGTGCATACACCATCAATACAGGCGATATTAGCTACTCTGCATACCAGCAGGATAACGGACAAATCATCGCTAAGGTTAAAGTAACCCTAATTGATGAAGTGGGCGGCACCACTGATATAGACACTAATGAGCGAGCAAAGCAAAGCATTTCCTACCCTGTGGAATACCTAGTAACACTAGACCCACAGAGCAACGGAAAGTACCTGGTATCCAACCTCGCACCATACGTGTACGACACAGATACCACAAACATCGCAACTAACAACTAGAAAAACCTGAAAGGTAATTTCTTAGCATGATACTAAGCACACTACTACCAATACTGCTACCAGCAGTCTCACTTAAAGCGCTCGGACTAAGCATCCTCGGCGCAGTCGCACTATTCGCACTCGTCGCCGTATTCTGGACAGCTAAGAACGGTAACGTCCGAATGATGATAATGTTCCTCGCCCTCCTGGGTGTTACCTTCATTTCACTGTACTTCGTCAATCAGATTCAAGAAGGTGAAAACTCAGCTATCGCCCAGGCAGGTGGTAAGGCAGTTGAGGGAGGCTTCCAAGGAGCCGCTAACGGCTCATGGTAACCCACACCTGGCTTACTAAATAAGTAGATAGAGAAACAGCACCGGCGGGCTATGACTACATAAATAAGTCACAGCCCGCCGGTTTTGCCCCAAAAAGCACATAACCGTACAAGAAACACTAAGGATTGTAAAAGGTACCCCAATGGCTAAAGTACGTCTCACAAACCCCCTCAAGAAACTTGCAGGTGAGGCACCCCTAGCGAAGACCACACGCGGACGCAACCCTCGCCGCCTCAACCTACCCCAGAAAGCAATCGTTAAAAACCTCATCTTCACCGAAGACGAGGTATGGGCTTTCTACCACATGTCCGCCGCGCAATACGACTTTGAATCAATCGACTCAAAAACCCGACTAATTACCCAAGCATCAGAAGCATACGCAAGCCTAACCACGCTAGGTAGCATGGCTGGTACCGTGCACGTCATGCCATTCACCATCCCCACACCAATCAACGCGGAAGGTGTAATCGCCACAGCCTACAACCATGCACAAAGCATCAAAAACCCCATGTATAACGAAATCATGAACAGGCAGAAAGAGTGGCTAGACAGCCACAACTACCTGGAACATCACGCATACCTCGGGGTTAAGCTAGGTGACCGCCGCGACTTCTCTAAAAGCTTCACCGAAGACGAAACCGAAGAGGTAAACATTAAGGAAGATAGCCAGCTCAAGAAGAACATTATCGAAACAGGTGTAGAAGCAGAGAAAATTATCAAGAACTATGCCCTACTAGTGGGTGCCTACACCGATAATGTTAGCCGCCTGGAAATCCTCAACGCATCACAATACGAACGAGAAGTAGGGCGAGTACTACGCCTAAGCGCCCTCCAATGCGAACCGCTAAGCCGTGACGAAATCATGCTAGTAACAAAAGCAATCCTCAACCCAGGAGAAGGTGCACTAGAACTAGATATTGACGAAGGACTGCGAGTAGGAGAAGCGGAACTAGCGCACGAGTACGTACACTCTATCGACAACAGCAAGAACAAATACCTGAAGATTAAACAGGAATACCTCGACGGTGAATCAACCAACTACGTTGCAACCTTCACCATCAAACAGTTGCCGGAAATCCTAGAGTTCCCACACGTACAGCCACTAGCAGAAACAGCGAAATACGCCGTAAACGAAGCCAGCTTCTTTGCGCGCATGGCAATCGTACCAGCAACCGAAATCGCGGCAAACTTCACAGGTCAAGAAAAACTGCAAAACGACGAAGCAGGCAACATCCAATACGCCGCCGAAGACATCCAAAGCTTCGGTGACCAGGAAATCACCAGCCTACAAGAATCACGAAGCCTACTAGAAATGGCGCTACAAAAGAACTCAGCTGAAGGAAAGCCCTGGGTCAGGGGAAGCTTCCACGTCCGCGTATACAGCAAGACCGTAAGCGGGCTCAAAGAGCAATATGCAAAGCTCAAGCAACAGTACAAAGGGCAAAACATTACCCTACTATGGGACAGGAACGCACAACTAGGTCTATACCTATCAGCAATCCCAGGCTCATCACTGTTCGTAGGAGGCAAAGCAAACAACCACATCCTATCCCAACAGTTCTCAGGACTACTAGGAATCAACTTCGTATCCGAAGTGGGCGACAGTATCGACCCGCGCGCCAAAATGAGGAACCGCACTTAGCGAAACCCGAAAGGATAAACTGTTATGGGTAAACCAAACACACAAGGCGGCGACGGCTCAATCAAAAGCATCTTCGCACTCGTCGCAATAGTTGTACTAGTCTTCGGCGGTCTATACCTCTACGCTGTAGGGCAAACAGGCAACAAAAGCCCCTACGCCGCAGTCATGTACTACCTCACCACCGAAAACGACAACGTAGGCGACTGCCTCATGTCAGGAACCATCGACAAAAGCAAAGAGTGTAAACTAAACAACGGCAAGGGCGGAAGCGGCACCAACGGTCAAGCAGGCGGGCAAGCAGATAAAGCCGTAATCGTGGATACATACACGAAGAGGCTTGAAGATATTAAAATCGCTAACCCTGCAACAGATGTTGCCTATAACCGCGCTGAATGGGGCGTATGGTCAAAGCTTGACGGCGAAAAATGCAACACCCGTGTGCAAGTCCTCAAAGCTCAAGGCGTGAACGTCGTAACTAAAGACGGAAACCCTGACTCATGCGCTATCGCTGGCGGAATCTGGGTAAGCCCCTATGACGGTGAAATCACCGACGTAAAGAAGGGCAAAGACACCAAACCCATCAGCAAAATTCAGATAGACCACGTAATCCCCCTAAAGTACGCGGCGGCACACGGCGCTAAGGACTGGAACCAAGAGAAAAAGGTAGCGTTCGCAAACGACACCACCCAACTTCTCGCAACCTCCGGCACCTCCAACACCTCCAAAGGTGCCAAAGGCCCAGCAGAGTACATGCCACGCGAAAGCGAACAATGCCGATACTCTCAAATCTGGATTGACACCGCCAAAAAATACGACATCAGCATCACCAAAGCTGACAAAAACAAACTGGCCGAAGGCATCGCAACCTGCGGCAAATAACCCCACAAGCTAACCACCCCCTAAGCCACCACCGGCAACGGGGGTGGAAAGCTATATTAAGGGGAGATAACCCGACCAATACCCGCAAGAGCAGAGAGAAACGCTTATGGCTAAAACAAACGCCACACTCACTGACAAGCCAGCCAGTAAGGAAGCTTCAAAGCATAAGAAGCCGACACTGGCTGTAGCTATCATGCTCGGATTCCTAGCACTACTAGCCGCCTTCATATTCGCAACCGGCGGCAATACCAAGAGTGTAACAATAGCACCCGGCACCAACCAACCAACCATCACGAAAACAGAAATAGCCCACGCAGGCGCATTGGGCGTATTCGGTGGTGCCCAAAGTCTCGGATACGGCATGAACAACCCAGGCGGATGGGAAGGTAGCTTCAACGTAATCCAGCTCCCCAACAAAGAAAACCGCATCTTCACACTAAAAGAAGCTGTAGGTAGCAACCTAGAGTTCGTAAACTACGAAGGTGAAGGTGACGGCGACGACCTGACGGTTAGCACCGACCCAGACCGTATGACAGGTGCCCCCAAAACCATCAACAAGGACAGCGAAAAGCTCAAAGGTCTACGCTCAGTACACACAATCCTAAGCGGCGGCATCCTTAACATCATGGCAGACGGCATGAACGGTCTAACCGGCATGTTCTACGACTTCGCACAGAACATCCTCCTACTAGCCTACAGCCCCTCCACCATCTGCTCAGACGCTAAAGACACTAACTGCGTCCTCAACCTACCCAAAATCACCAGCGGCGACGGTGAACACGACAAGGGTGTTATCGGTAAGCTCTACCACAACTTCTACCTACCCCTAGTGTTCATCACAACGATAGCCGCTCTCGTTTGGGCTTTCAAGCAAGTATTCGTAAACCACGCAGTACGTGAAGGCATCACCGCCATCCTGCATGTCATCGGCACCCTAGTAGTAGGCACCGCCCTCATGCTAAACGCAGGACTAGTGACAAGCCTACCCCTGAAAGCAATGCAAACCATCGGCGGGTACGCGCTAACCCTAAGCAGTAGCTCAGGCGACGAAACCACAGGCGCTAACAAGCAGACCGGAAACACCTCCGAAGCGTCCGCAATGTGTAAATCAACCGCAAACGACATTAGCGCAAGCGACAAGCTAGTACTGTCCGTAAACTCTATGACATGCACCATTTGGCGTGCAGTCCGACTAGACCCATACGCACGCGCACAGTTCGGGCGACCCTTCGCTAAGCTGGACGTTAAAGACCCAACCGTTGCTGAAGCAATCAAAAAAGCTGAAGTAGACCCCGACAAATTCTGTGTACCCCTCAAGGTAGTTGGCAAGCCCGAAGACCACCGCAACAAGACCCTCAAACTTGAAAGCGGAAGCAATAAGGTCTGCAACCTAGCCGCATACCAACTCTACCTAAAAACCAACGCACAAATTGACGAGAACCCGCGAACTAAAGACCACGGAATCAACCAAGACTGGTACAGCCTAATCGCCGTACTCCAAGCAGACGACAACATGTGGAACACTTGGACGTACAGCTGGAGCTCAGGATTCAACCGATTCTTCGTGACCACCATCGCAATGATTACCTTCATCCCGATTGGTGTTCTCCTCATCATTTTCTCACTCATGGTCATCGCACAAATGTTCATCGTGTCAGTAATGATGATTTTCCTACCCATAATCATGCTTGCATGGCTAATCAAGGGTTGGGGCTCACGAGTAGCAAAGAAATACTTCTGGTTCCTACTAGGCTGTGTCGCATCATACATCTTGTACAGTGTCACCCTAGCCGTAGCAGTCATTATCCTATCGGCAGTAATTGACACTATCGAAGAGATGCTACTAGTCTCAGTGTTCAACATCCTAATAGGCTTCGCCCTATGGAAGAACCGTGCCGCTATCCTGTCAATGGTCAGCAACGCAAACCCCTGGGACAACGGTGGTGTAAGCCGCCGCCTCAACAACGTATTCTCGCAAAACAACATGCCTGCCGCAATACGAAGCAACGTATTCGGTGCCCTCGGCTCAGCGAACGTTCGTGAAGCATGGCGCAACCGAAAGGCAGTCATTGACGAAGAAACCGGAAAGAAGGCAGGCTTCGTCAGGTCTATACGTCAAAACATGAGTGCTGGACGTAAGATAGCCGTAGAGAACGACATTCTTACCCGAAAGCCAGACAGCGCCCGCGCTACCATGATTCGTACAAGGCAGAACCTCCGCGCCAAGAACGCAGAGGAAATCAAGCACCTTATCGACATCGAAAACAGTGAGCTCAAGAACCTCATGTCCGACTACAAGGTAGCTAACGACAGTGTAGAATACGGTCAAGAAGAGGTCGGTAAAGCCGCCGCCGCCGCGTCTTCATCTATTGCAGACGCAAACGCGGTAGCAAGCGACGTGAAACGCACCTATGAGAACATTAACCGAGTTGTTCTAGAGTTCGAGGGTCTAAGCATTGACCCTGAAGATGCAAAGGCACGTAACACCTTCGCGAACCTCTACCGTGCGGAACAGGCACTACGTGCCGCTTCCCACAAGAAGAACATCGGCGCGCTCAGTGGTGACGAAAAGATGGTAACCGAAGCGACCAAAGAATACGAATCAATCCGTACTCTTAGGCGCAACCTAACAGACCAGCTCACGCCAGAACAGCGTGAAGCATACGGTGCTGAGCTGAACGAGATGTTCCAATTTGACCCTCAGCTGAGCAAGGATAAGCGCGCAATCGAAGACGAGCTTAAAGCCGCCCGAGATGCAGACCTTAAAGCTATCCAAGCTGAAACTGAAACATACAATGCGGACAACATCTCACGCCTTAACCTGCAAGGAAAAGCAGATAAGACTCACGAGCTTAAAGCCGCTCAACGAGCCGATACTGTATACAAGCGCACCCTACATGAGTCAGTTGCACGCGGCTTGTCACCCGACATTGCACGTGTCGCCGCTGAGGAAGCAAAGGAAAAGGCGCTTGAGAAGTTCCTCGCTGAGGATAAGGAAAAGTTTGTTAGCCCCTCTACCATGCAGGCACCTAACATTAACCGCCTCGACTTCTTCTCACCGGCACAGCGACCACTGGAAAGCGAATCCGACGATGAGCAAACCGGCGGCGGTGACAACACGCCTCCCGGTGGCGGCGGTAGTACCGGTGGTGGAAACACTGGCGACGGAAACACAGGTAACGGAAACAGTGGCGACACCGACAGTGGTCACACTGGAAATAAGCCACCCAGGAACCCGCTAGACGACGTGAACCCGCCAACCAAGCCACTAAACACAGTGGACAAGGACAACGGAAACACCGAAAGTGGAAACCAGGACAGTGGCGATAAAACCCATACGGAACCGATAGAAATCGTACCCCCGAGGGCTATACCGCACACGCCTGAGCCAAGCCAGTCGGAGCCCATAATGGAACCTGAGCCTAAGCAATCACCGGAGCCTAAGCCGGAGCCAGCTGAAGCTACACCAACCCCGAAGCCTACCGGCGACCCTAAACCAGTCACCGAAGCGTCAGGGAATACTTCACCTCAAGAAAACGTTGGACGAACCAACGAAGAGGCGAAACCGGAAGAGGTGCCAGCCCCGAAACAGACAACCTTCGAGGCACCTACACCACCGATTACCCCAAACCAAGCACCGACACGAAAGGAAACCAATCCAGAACCCAAACCAGAGGAAGCACCACAACAAAAAGAAAGTGCCCCGGCACACCAAGCACCAACCCCGCCGGTAGAGGAAAAGAAGCCCACTCCACAACCCAAACCTGAAAAGCTTAACGAGCCAGCACCTAAAGCAAAGCCCGAAGAGCCTAAAAAGGAACAGGTAGAAAAGCCTAAACAGAAAGTGGAAGAAGTACCCAAACCGAAGGCTGAAACGCCACAGCCTAAAAAACCGGAACCTCAACCAGCACCAAAGGCACCAAAACCGGAGTCGGTAGCACCCAAGCCTGAAAAGGTAGAAAGTGCACCCGCCCCGAAATCGGAACCTAAGCCGGAGCCTAAACAAAACATCTTCCCCAAACCGAAGGTGACAAACCCGTTCAAGCGCAACACTGAACCTGAACCAAAGAAAGTAATCATTCCACCCAGCAAACCAGTAGTACCAAAACCGGAAGCTACCAACCAGGCACCAACCCCTCAAAAAGAGGAAGTAACGCCAAGGAAACCGCTAGATAAGGAATAATAAAAGCAATGGAAGAGACACCGCCACAACCAAAACAGACAGTAACAGAAAAAGCTGTACAAGCGGCACAAACCACCAAAAAGGTAGTAGATACCGGAAAGAAAATCGGAGCCGCGACGAGCGCTACTGTCAGTACGCTCACTAGCCCAACAACATGGGTAGTACTAGGCGTGGTACTACTTATCCTCGTTGGACTAGTGGGCGGTGTCCCCGCCATGCAGGTATGGGGCAAAAATGAAAACGCTGACGGATGCTACGGAATCTCACAAGGCAGTAGCGGTGGCAAGTCAGGACTGAAACACAGCGACAACCCCGAAGAAAATATCCAGAACGTAGGAACCTGGCTATCATCAACTAAATTTGAAGGTGACTGGGGCGGAAAAACGTTCAGCACCAAAATGATTGCCGGACTAATGGGTAACTTCGGACAAGAATCAGGATTCGACTCCACCCTAACCCAGGGCGGCTCAGGACTGAACTCCAAGATGAGCAATGACGAAATCATTGCACTAGGCGGAGTATACGGAAAAGCTGTAGGCTTCGCCCAATGGGACGGTGAACGACGAACCCGCCTAGCAGAGTACGCCAAAGCCAATAATTCCCACTGGTCAGACCTCGGAATCCAAATGGACTACCTCAAGCAAGAGCTAGAAGGCCCTGAAGGTGCCACCCTGCGTGCAAACGGCTTCACGGACGACTCAAAGAGCGTAGCTGAACTAGTGCAAATCTTCCACGACAGCTTCGAGCGCTCAGGTATCCCCAACATGCCAAGGCGTATCAGCTTCGGTGAAGACTTCGCAAAAAGCTTCAAACCAGGCATGAAAGCAGGCGGCAACAGCTCACTATCCAAGGGTGGCGGCTCATGCCTCCTCGGGAACAGTGGCTCAGCTGACATGTCAGGTATCGTAGAGCTCGCGAAAAGCATTGCATGGGACTCAACTAACCCAGACGAGGCAAAAAACATTCCAGTGAACCCGTTCTCAGACCCAGATGGTGTGGGTAACGCTAAGCCAGCATATAAAGACGCAAAGAAAAAGGCGGAAGAGAAGGGTGGTAAGGATACACACACAGAAGCCGCCGGTGCTGAATCATTGTATGCATCCTGCGACAGGTTCGTAGCAACAGTAGTTAAAAACACTGTAGACCCGGACATCCCCTGGGGTGCAACCGGCACACAAGCAGACTACTACGCAAACTCTTCACACTGGAAAGAAGTAACCGGCAAACGCTCTGACCTGCAACCAGGAGACATCCTCATCGCAGGCGGTGCCGGTGGAACATCAGGTCACACCGCAATCTTCATTGGCGACCACAACGGCAAGCCCTCTGTAGCTCAAGCATCATGGCGAAACGAAGTAGGCGCAATCTACCCGATTGAGCACAGGTGGTCTGAAGACCTAACCGACCTTATCGGACAAAAATACAAGGTCTACCGCCACGCAGGATAAACAAGTACTGGTATCATAGAAATATGACAGATAACATCCAAAACACCGAGACGGCAGACAAGAAGCCTATGACCCGCCGCCAAGCAATCCTCATCGGCGCAGGTATCGTAGCGACAGTAGCAGGTGGAACCTACCTAGCAGTAGACCGCCCCTGGGAAACCCCCGAAAAGGCAGAGGAAACCCCCGTACTATCATACGACCTGTCCGATGAGGATAAGCAGGCAATCACAACCATGCTGACTAACTTCATAACCCTAGCGGGTAACTTTGGAGTAGACGGCGACAAGCTAACCCCGGCAACCATCAGGAACATCCGCTACCTTGTGAAAAGCCGAACCAAAGGCTACGAATCCTACATAAGGACACGAACCGACGCTTACAAGTCAGTACGTTCCAGCATTTGGGAAGGGTCACCCATCTACTACAAAGCAGATGACGTGGCACACTGGAACAAGGAATCGTACCTACTGGACGAAAGGCTACCAACCTTCAAAATTGAAGGAACACCAAAGATATACGTCGAACCGCAAGGTGAATACTACATCGGTAACAACGACACAACCTACCGCAAAGCAACAGCACAAGTAGACTTCACCTCCAAAGAAACAGTACGAGTCCAAGAAGCAGACGGTGTAGGCTCAGACGGCGGATTCGCAGTCCTAACCAAAGAACATGCGGCAACCCTAACTATCGAAGTCATCGAAAGTAATGGAAAATGGTACGCCTACAACCAAAGCGGCAACAAGCAATACCTCCTGGCAACATGGGCTAACTTCGACTCAGCCGCATACGCTGACTCACAGGTAGACGGATTCACTAAAGAAGGTCGCATAGTGCCAACTAGCAACTAAAGGTAAACACCATGAGTGAAGTAATTAACACAGTTAAGAAAGTAATCCTAGAAGACCCGCCACCCCCGCCAGAACCACCAGCGTTCAGGCTAACAGGACTCTACGAAAACGAAGACAACATAGAAGGGGCACTCATACGTAGCAACAAGCTACACAAGAAACCCCCACACTTCGACATTATCGACAAGAACCCTGAAAACGGGGAAATCTACGGCATGGGCTTCGACCTCACACCAAAAGTTGCCAAAGAACTATACCTCACGATGGAAACAGTACTAGCCGCATACAAAGACGAAGATACCCGCGAAGAGCACCAAACCTTCAGTAAGGCATGGTTCAAAAAAACGGCAACACGCACAGCCCACTGGGTTGCCACACATAAGATAATGGCAACAATCATAGGTATTTCCCTTGCAACGCTAATTATCACAGTAAGCACACACTGGACACTCTAACAAGAAGACCGCAACCGCCAAACACGGCAGTTGTGGTCTTCTTGCCGTATTCAACACCAAGGAGGTTAGGTGCGACTTGGCAGTACATCACATAAACACATACAATTTACTGTATGAAGCAAAATGAACTATACCTGTACGTCACACCAACAGACCCGTACAGTACACCTAAATACACTGTTCAAGAAACAATCACTAACACGCTGAAAGTATTCCGAGAAGCAAACCCGGATATTGATAATACGCTGGGTCACATCTCCATTAACCAGGCGCAAGACACTATCAAAATCGACCCGCCCTTCACCCCCTTCACCCTTGCAGGACATAATACGGACACAACACGCCTCGAAGCCCTACGAGGAATCATCAGCGACCTTTACAGCATCGGGTACTACACAACCCCTGTAACCCCAAACCCCAAAGACACATACGACCCAATTAACACCGAATACACACAGGACTAAACACGCATGGTACAGAAATACGACAGCCGCCTACTAAAAATCGAAGCCCTATACAGCAACAGCGAATTTCGTGCCCTACCCCTAAAGGAAAGGTGGGCAATACGATTCAGTGATGGAATCCTCATCACCCCCGAAAAGCTAGTAGAAACAACCACAGGCAAAATCGAAATCAAGCGGAACCCTGAAATCTACAACGAAGCCGAAAAGTGGCTAAAGCACCACGTAGAAACAGGCAAAGCATACAAGGCTAACAACACAGAGTCCTACGCTATGACAGGTCAAGCCGTCAGGGAATGGCACGAAGTGAACAATATTCCCCTAGAAACTAAGCTCATCGAAAAGAACCTGCCTGCACGATTCTATGGTGGGCTAACCGAAACTGAAGGCTTTAGCCAAGCGCCACTGAAGACAGTAGCTAACCTGTCATTCAAAACTACACCAACCATAATCAACCCCCTAAGCAAGGCACTAGAGGGAATTGGTATCGTCACCACAGGACGCGGAGGGCGCATCATTGTACGAGCCGCCACCCCCGAACCGGCGCAGACAATCATTAAAGAAGTTCTAGAAGACGCAAACCTAGCACCAAAAATCCGCATCTCATACCCGGCATTTAGGCGCGAAGCAACAGACCTAGACCCCGCCTTCTATGCAGGCATCGTGCAGTTCTATACTATGTTTGCAAAGAGCTTCCTACAGCCCTCCCACAGGGAAACAATCGACGTGTACCTGGGTAAAGGACGTGAAGAGCAGGACTCATACTTCGCTGTACTTGTTGCTGAAGCAATCAGCAAGTTCAATGAGGCAAGCGGCGCACCACTAGCCGGATACATTGCCGCAACCATCACCAGCTGGGTAAACGACCTGCCAAGCCATACACTAGGTGAAGACCTGGCAAACTTCCAGAGGCAACGCAAACAAGCCGTCCGTGAACTACTAGCAGAACGTGGCGACAACCCCGGCACAAGGTACAGTGACGAAGTTCTAGCAGAAAAAATGGGACTACCCCTCAGTGAATACCTAACCCATAAAGAAGCCAACGAAAACTGGGTCAAGACACGCACCCTCGAAGAGCTGGTCTGGAAAGAAAATGGACGCGAGCGCGTAACCCACAACCTAGACCCGGCACAAGACACGGAACGTGACCCGGCAATCTCGACAGCCCTCACCCTAGCTATTCTAGACGCAGGAATTAAGAGTAAAGCACCAGGACTAGCCGAAGAATGTCTTGCCGCCCTAGCCGCCGCCGAAGATAGCACACCGACACTAACCGAGCTCTCCCATGCACCCGCAACCTACCAGCTAGAGCTTGCGAAAGCCTTCAAAGAGCGAATCAACCAAATTAAGCAAGAAGAATAAGTAGAGGAAAAATTGGGAAGCAAACTAACCGGCAAACAAGCCGAGCAGATTATTCAGCAAGCACAGGAAAAGTCGGTACAGCTCCCCAACAAAGAGGAGGTGGTGGTCTACCGAACCCCCGGAATCCTAGCCACCACCTTCTCACTCTTATTCTTTGCCCTGCCATTCATAATCACGGTCACCGTAAACGACTACGCTTCACGATACGAACAAATCATCAACAGCGGAATCCTAGAAGTCGTAAACACGACCCAAGGCGGAACAGCCGCCAACGGCATCCCGCTAATGCAAGACATATACGAAGCACGAGGCGTAATCATACTCTCAGCCTTCATCATCAGCTGGTGCATACTAGCATGTATCCTCCTAACCTCAACACTACCCAAGAAAGCAAAACAATGACCAAGGAAACCACCAACAACGTCACCGAAGTAAACCTTGACGACAAGAAGCCACCCATCCGAACAGTAGCAACACACCTCCTTGCAACCATTGCAGGTGGTGCGCTAGTAGGAACCCTAGCCTTCACAGGCGCAATCCCCCTAAACAACAACCAAAACAACGCCCCCACCGCAACACAGCAACAGGCAACCCAAAAAATCACGCGCTCCGTAACAGGTACAGACGCGGATACCATGAAGAAAGATGCCACAAGCAAGCTGACTGAAATCTTCCGGGCAATCGCAAATACCCCGAACGTAAACAAGAACGTCAAAGACACCGACCAGCTTGCAAAAGAAGTAGCAGAGGGCAATTACGAAAACGTACCCGCCGAACTGAAAAACGCAACCATCGGCGGAAGCGAAGCAACCCGCCAGGCAAACATGGTAGCAACCATCTACCTGGCAGGCGGACTGAGCAAAAGCATGGGTGGGGCTGACAATATCAAACCCGTATCCGAACAAGCAGTCCTCAACAGCTGTGACGCAATACCCGAAAACGGAAACGTCCACATCCCGCAAAACATCTACACCGCAACCAAAGTCCCGGTAGCAGTACTAATGTCATACACCGACAACGAGTGGAAGCTTGACGGGTTCGACCTAACCCTCGAAGAGATTATCGTGGCAACACTACAAAGCCAATCAGCAACCAACACAACAGCACCCACCACCAACTAACCCAACCCACGGCGGGGCACCTACCAAACAGAGGAAGGTGCCCCGCCGTTACTATCACCAGAACGTGTACAATATATAAAAACGTGCACAACATGAAGGCTAAACAACAATGACAGACATCATTCTCAAAAAGATTGAGCTCAAAAATTTCCGAACCCACAAAGAGCTCACCATCGAAATTGCTAACCAAGCAATCACAAACATCACAGGAAGCAACGGCTCCGGCAAATCATCAATCGTGAACGCTGTACCCTGGGCACTATACGGAACACGCCCTAACGGGGTACGTAAGAACGGCGAACTACGACGAGAGAACACCCCCAAAGAAGAACCTACAGTCGTATCGGTAACCTACAGTACCGGCGGTAAAACATACAAAGTAACCCGCACCATGAACTACCGCTCGACAGTGCAATGTGACCTCTACCAAATCGAAGAAGACGGAACGGAACGACACCTCGCAGGCCCCTCTGTCAAGTCAGCACAAGAAGGCATCCTGAAAACAGTAGGCGTAAGCCCCACCGTATTCCTAGCAACAGCTTTTTTCCGACAAAAAGACACTGATGCTTTCATTGACGCTAAACCTGAAGTACGTAGGAGCATCTTTGAAGAACTGGCTGGAATCACCGCAAACTCGCACGCCCTCGAAGAATGTCGAATTAACCGACTAGCAAACAAGCGGGAGCTTGATTCAAAGACCGTAGACCGTGCCGGAATTGAAGCGCACCAGAAAACCCTAGCGGAACTCACAGAAACAGAGAAGACTCTAGCAGAAAAACTAAGCACGCTAAGGTCTACCTACCGCACCCTCAACAACGACAAGAAACAGCAAGCTCTTAAAGTTGAAGAGATGCGTAAGCACTACACGGTACGCACCAATGCAGAAACCCGCCTAGACGCAATCGAAGAACGCATCAAAGATGCTAAAGAAGCCGCCGCAAACGCCAAAAAGCAAGCTGACCTAATCTCTCAAAGGATTCAGAAAGCAGGCGGTGAAGCAATCAACTTCGGAACCGTTGAAGCAATGTACAACAGCAAGCTAGAATCACTCAACACGGCACGCGCCAATCTAGCAACACTGAACAGCACCCTTGCTACAGCTGAAGCTCAGCTAGAGGAAGCTCAAGAGTATATTGACTCTATGGGTGGAATTGAACTAAAGGACGCAGAGGCAACCCTCCAAACAGCACAGGAAAAACTGCAACAGGTAGACCAGGAAGTTATGGCGCTTAACGGTGACCTAGCGGCAATTAGCCAAGCTAAGCTACCGGAAGCTCATAGTACCCTTGAGCAAATTGAAGGTATCGACGGTACATGCCCAACATGTGACCAGGTAATCAAGGATAAAGACAAGATTATCGGAGCAATCCGAGAATCTATCCGACTGCTTGAAGGTGAAAAAAATAACCTCACCCAAGCTATCCAAGAAAAGGTAACCCAGGCGGCAAAGCTACGTGAGGACATTAAGGACTCGCAGGAGCTTATCAATAAGCACCAGGTAGTCAATAGTGCAACGGCAACCATTACGGAAGCCCGCAAAGGTATCTCAAAAGCCCAGAAACGGGTCACACAGGCTGAAACAGCCTATGATGCGGCAAATACCGTATACCAGGATGCAAAGCAGGTAGAGAGCCTTTCACGCGAGCTTGAAAACCACAACTCAACACGCGCCCGAGCACTCAATGCAATCCAAACCCTTAACAACGAGGCAACCCAATGTAAGGAAACCCTCAAATCCACACCGAACGTCAGTGAACACGCCCTCAATCTAGAAGAAAATAAACTTTCTAAACTAGATGAAGGTATTGCCGCTAACGTAGCAAAGGGTTATGAGATTAGTGCAACCCATACGGAAACGAAAACCAAACAAGTTGCACTCCAGGCACAAGTAGCACAAGAGCTAGAAGAAGCCAAAGCATACGAGTCACTACTCCAAGAGAAAGAGCTTATCTTGACCATCGAGAAAGCCCTCAAAGAGTTCCGCGCAGACATCGGAGCAGAAGCCCTACCATCGCTCACCAAATACGCATCAGAGCTCATTGCAGGATTTACTAACGGCAAAATCATTGGAGTAACCGTAACCGAAGACTTCAACGTCTACGCACACTTCAGCTCAGGCGAAACCCGCGAAGCTTCACTACTATCAGGCGGTGAACTGTCAGCAGTCTCACTAGCAATCGGACTCAGCATGTCCAAGGTATTCGGTGGAAGCTCAGGCGCACTCATCCTAGATGAGGCATTTACCGCATATGATGCTAACAACCTAGAAGCCACAGTCAAAACAATTCGTGGCGCAATGGGTGCACAGCAAATCATCATCATCGCCCACAACGATACAGTAGATGCCGTGTCAGATTACCACATCCGACTCTAAAGCTATAGAGAAACTGTTAGCAAGAAATAAATACCGAAAAGTCCTACAAGGCAAGTACCAACCGTCTAGCAAACCAGCCCGACAGATACCCTAACTACAGGGAACCGGGGAAAACACTTTAGAACCAGCGACAACAACCGGTACACCTGCCAGAGGAACCCAAATAATGCAAGGTATGCATGTGTAGAGCCGTAACAGGAAATGTTACGGCTCTACCTGTGTTTGAAAGGTAAATAAAGGAACAGGTAAACTAGTGCATGTAATATTATTCACCTACAGGAAGGCACCTACACAATGCCCATCGTGACCGTAACCCTACCCGCAGTCGCCCCTATCGAAACATTCCACGCAACCCTCGAATCGGAAATTAGCAAAGCTCAGCGACGACACTACAGGCTACCAGCAGAAACACGACAAGCACGACTCAAGGAGCTGGAAGCCAACGCTGAGGCTCAGCTGAAGTGCATGATTTCGACATTCACCAATTCAGATATTTCAAACCTGAGCACGAACTACCTGACTGTGAACTTTGAAGCACCCTTCGGAATTGGTACCGCAAAACAAGAACTTTCCCCATTCTTCATCCCCGGAATTGATGATATTGCCCCTACAGAATCCGCTGAACGGTACGAAGCGACTATCCAAGAATGGGAAGAAGCCACCAAGGACATGTGGATTCACTGGAACCACGGCACCCTGATTCTAACCGAAGAAAAGCCTGAACGCGGCAAGAAGTTCGTCACCCCCGCCAATGCACTATCCGACTTCCTCGAAGCACGCATCAAGGAAACCATCGAAACATCCGTAAAATACGGCGTACTCTCATACCGCAACATCGACAAAAACCCTAGCCTATAAGGAAACACACCAATGCCACGACTACGCAACCCATACGGGTACACAATCGTAGAAAACGCACACAAACAAAACCATGCCAAATGGAACAACGAAGAACCCGAATGGGAACTACCAAGCGGCATCCGTAAACGAACCACAAAAGAGCGTGGCGAGTTCTACACAGCAAGCCACAACACACTCCTCAAAGCCGCCGCAAAAGAAGCCGCACGCACCACAGGGCTAACTGAAGAAGACGTAATCAATGCCGTAGCCGCGTACAAGAACGTTGCAGTAGCTCTGCTAGGACTAGGTGTAGACGTAGACCTACTAGGAATGATTAAAGTCAAATCCCTAGTAGAACCAACACGTACCGCAACCCAACAATCAGACCCACTCCAAAAACGTATCAGCACCCAAGTAGAACCCTGGCTATCAGGGTACATGAGGCTATCCGAAGAACGAGTAGACCTAATGTTCACCCCCTGGAACTGGTACGAACTACTATTCGAGCATGGCTCACACATCCGCAAAACACCCGGTGAGAAGTACAAACAGAAAGACAAAGAGCTCGAAGGTGGGTACCGCAAAGAAGGACAGCGAACCTACGAGCAAGCCCTGGCAGACCTCAAAGCCGGGGCACCCGTACCACCCTCAAAACTCGCAAAACAAAAGCAAGAAGAACGACAAGGGCGACTTGGAAACTAGCTTGCCTTGCTATAAGCACTAGAACCCCAGGAAGTCTAGACTATCAATAACCAAGGCAAAGCATAATGACTAAAACTAGTGCAATACTCACAGATGCCCCCTACACCCCTACCCGAGAATCGGTAGGGGGTAGGGGTATAGTCCGTTTCCTTGCCTCAATCATTCTTGCCCTCCTCCTCGCATCAGCTCTACTACCAGGGGGAAGCAACTATGCATATGCCGCAAACGACGGCGACAAGAAGACCATTGAGAAGCTAGAGGAATCCAAGAAGAGCCTGGGAGTCACCGAAAGCGGTGACGAAGGATTCGCGAAAACCCTACAGAAAGCAAAAGAAGACAAAGGTAAAGCTACATTCTCGTCAGTTATTACGCGAGTCCTAACCCCTGGATACATCTACCAACACCCCAAGTCAAGCACAGACGGTTATTATAAGGGCAATAAGTCATGGTCATGTGACGTAAACGACCCAAATAAGGGTCTGCTAACATACCACAACTGCGACGTGCCAAACTTCACAGCTGACCTGGGGCAAAACCTATACGGGACACTAACCCCAACAGGTATCCAACGTGGAGGAGCTGAATCAGCTAAGATTGAACTAGCCTGGCTCGGTATGCCCACAGGCGTAACCAAAGTACCATCCACCGCAAGTGCCCGTGCCGATAAATATACGGCAATGGAACTATTCGGATACAACCTACGCCTAACCTACTACGCGGGCGAGTTCGACCACATCCAAGTGCTAACCGAAGCACGCCTCATGAGCAACTTCGGCGCATCACAAACCCTGGCACTAGGCGTAAGCTCAATCTTCAACGGTGTAACAAGCGGTGCAACCACCACCGTAAGCACCTACGTCGAAGAAGTTAAAAAAGGTAACTGGCTTGCAGGTATCGGCACAGCATTTGCGGCTGGAGCCGAAGCAAGCGGCGCGAGTGCAATCAACACAATCCTCGACACCTCAGATGCAAACGTCATGGCGACACGAGGATACAACCGCGTAGACATTGACAAGACACTCTACAACGCCCGAGCACTAACAAACTCTGAGACTGAACAGGCAATCATCAACACAGCCGCAAGTATGCTTGCAGGCAACCAGCCAGAATCAGCTAAACTACCAGGCGACCTGAAAAAGCTACAAACCCCACCCGCGCAACCAGCAACAGGTGGAACCACATGTATTGTCACCAACCCTGATGGTACACTCAACACTATTTCCAAGCTAGAAAACGAAGAGGCATGTAAAGAATCAGCTAAGACCGCCAACCTGGAAAACCCACAATACAAGTGGGACGGCGAAAACAAGCCAAGCGAAACCATCAAAGACTGGCGCGAACACAATAAGGAATGGTTTGAAGCCGCCAACAAGTACCAGCTAAACTGCCCCGTAGACGAAGACGAAGCAAAGCGCGAAGAAACCCTATCAAAGTTCTACGCCTGCGTACCCACCGCCTACGAATCAGCCGCTAAGAAATGGGCACAGGACAAAGAATCACAAGCCGGTAAAGAACTAGCGAACAAGCTTGCAGACGTACCTTTCGTTCGAGACTTCCTCAAGAACAACGTATCTGCAAACTTCAACAACCCCGTAAACCACTACATCTGCCTCAACCCAGACGGTACGGACAAGCTAGACCAAAACGGCAAGCCAGAAAAGCTCTTCACCGAGAGCGGTTCATACAACCCGAACTGTACACCTACCCGCGCACCAATCAAGGGCGGCGTATACGGCACAGGCGACGGAATCATGAATGACACCCGCCGCGCACTATATGACCCTAACCTGGCTAACGTAGTATTCAACAACCAGAGCGCCTTTACCGATTTTGCTAACGCAGGAATCACGACAGCGGCGTTCATTACCCGAATCGCCAATGCCGCCCTTAACCTCGGCATGTCACCCATCCTGCAAACCTTCGGTGTAGACAACCTTATTGCAGAGTTTATTGAACTCTTCACCAAGAGTGGCCTATACCCATACTCGGTGATATTTGGTATCGCAGGACTGACCTACATACTGGCAAAAAACATCTTCAAAGCCCGCCGGGGAAACATCCGCGAAATGATTAGGTATCTAATCACCGTGATAGCAATAGTCATTGTGTCCGCTGTTACACTAACCAAACCGCATGACACAATCCATGCAGTAGACAAAGCTGTAACAGTACTAGACGACCGAATCGCTGACACGCTAGTAACCGGCATAATTGGAGACGAAATCTGTAGCACCAAGGGGACAACAGAAACCTTCAGGTACACAGCCGCCAAAGAAGGAAGCGAACCAGCAACCCGAACACTCATGTGTGAAGTATGGCGAATGAACCTACTGACCCCCTGGGCATACGCGCAATGGGGTGTAAACATCAACGACCTATACGCCGTAGATGCCAAACGCCCCGCAAGCGCTAACACCTTTATCAACACAAATAGTAACCAGGTAGGACGAGCACCCGTCCAAATGGGACGCGGTGTAACCGTGAACAACTGGGGACTATACCAGCTTCAACTACAATCAAGTGGAACAACCACGGAAGATAACCCCAACCAAACAGCGGGCGTTACCAACCCTGGAATGTACCGAATTGTAGACCTGCAAGCAGGACAAGATAACGGCGCAGGCACAGATGGACGATACCTAAACCACTGGGCGGGTAAAGAAACAAGTTCACGTGCGCTAACCGGCGCACTAGCACCTATCGCCGCCGGAGCCACAGGAATTACCGTAGGATACTACGCAATCATGAAAGCCGTAGTGCGAGTAGTGCTACTCCTATCACTAGTCATACTCCCACTAGTGATGCTCCTAGCCCTACTAGGTAAGCTAACGAAGCAAGGAACCAGGAAATATATAGGAACCATCATCGGTCTATATATACAATCCGCACTTCTAACCTTCATGCTCTGCCTACAAGCACTCCTACTAATCCTACTAAGTAGCGGGGCAACCTCCTACGTACTCATCTTCGTAGTGCAAGTTGTCACATCAGTGCTTTTGCTACTGCTGACCCGCCGAATCATGAAGTACATCATGCGAGGAAGCGGCATCGCTGGAACAGTCAATATGACGGATACCAAGCGTATACTCAGCAAGACCCGCGCAGGCAGGAACTTCCTATCCGCAAGCAAGCGAGCCCCCGGCGACCTCAAGCACAGCCTGGCACGAGGATACGCAGAAAACGGCATCGTTGGAGCCGCTAAGGAAACCGCTAAGACCTTCAACCCGATTAAGCCTATTGACCAATACAACAGGCGAGGCGTTGCACGAACCGTCGCAACAGCACGAAAGACAGGACTGGAAACAGCCCGCCGCTCTGTCGAGAAGAAGGAAAGCTACCAGACGGTATCCAAGCTTGCAGACGAGATGCTACGCACTGAAGCCGCCCAATACGGACGCGCTACAGACGACTCCTCAGTATCCAAGCTTGAAACAGCTAAGGATATTAGGCGTGCAAACAAGGCGGTCAAGGCATACGATAAGGCAGTCAAGAAGGAACGTAAGGACGCTGAAAAGACCGTACAGGAAGTGTACGACCAGCGTAAGAGCGACCTTGAAGCACGCGGCTTGACATGGGAAGAGCCTACCGCTGACGAACGTAACGCGGCAGTCCTCGAAGAGCTGGATAGCCGAAAGCGAACCAGTGAAGCGACCCGCGCAATCAGTCAAGATACTGTTGAAAAGCAGACATCTGAACGCCGCGCCGCAAAGGAAGACCGCCTCAACATTCAGACTGACGACAGGTTCACCGCCCCCGAGAAGGCTGTTCACAAGATAGTCCGAAACGAAGGACGAATCAAGAACACCCTCAAGGCGAGCTACGCGGGACTACTTGACCGAACCGCCGAAAAGTTCGAGAATCACTCATCGAGTGTGAATCGAATTGAAACGCCAAAGGTTGAAGAAGTAGAAATACCTGTAGAAGTAGAATATGCCCTGCTCATGTCCGACAAGGAACTTATTCAGCTCAGCGTTGAAGAGTTGAACCAGATTAAAGACTGGCTCGAATCTCAAGCTGAGACACCGGAATACAAGAAGCTCCTTGACGGTATCAATGAAGCGCTCCGCTATAAAGATGTGAAGTAACGAAAGGTCACACCTTGAAGCGAGCAACAGCCACACTGACAAATCAAGAAACATCAGTAAGCCCCCTTAGTGCCAAGACTAATAAATTTGGTGCTAGGGGGGTGTGGCGTGCCCTAGTCGCATTTATCGCGGCTACCCTCATGGTGCTTTCCCTAGCGCCAGGGGTAATACAGCAAAATGCACCCACTCAAGCGCACGCCATAGACGTAACAAAATGGTTCATGTGCGGATACGGTAAAGATAGTACCCCCGCTAAGCTCTACCAATACTCACAGAGCAGTGACTTGCAGTTTGAGGCGTATAGTAAATCAGCATCAACTGTCGGTCAAACAAGCCCAGACACGGGCGCTAACGGCTTGCTCAAAATCGTTGGTGTAGACCTCGACAAAAATAACCAGCAACTAGTCATGGGTGGTACCGATGTATCTTCTAGTGAAGGGTACAACAAAGGTGCAAAGCTAAACTTTTTCGACCGCTTCGGTCTTGGTGGCTACCAGTTCACCGCATACACTGGCGAGTGGAACCACCTCGTTATTGATGCGTGCTCTGACAAGCCGCAACCCCAAGACCCCAAGGCGAACCACTACTATGACACTAGGCTCGACCCCACGGCAACATGGGATAAAATCAGCTCAAGTCAAGACCCTCGCGTAAAAATCTTCGCGAACGGTCAAGGGGCACGATACGCATCCTCAGTAGGTACATTCGTTGGTAACATTGCACTAGGCGCTACCACATGGGTTGTAGGTCTATTCCTGACCCTTCTCATTCTAAGCTTCAAAGATGTGGGTAAGCTTATTGGTCTAACGGACATACTAGTAGGTACAGACCCTAATAAGGTGGGCGGTATCCTTGGTGGACTCTACCACGGGCTGTTCTTTGTCCTATTCCTAGCAGTAATCCTTGGCGGACTATCGTACACGTTCTACAAAATTGCTGAGCGTAAAGGTCAAATCGCAAGTAGGGACTGGAAGGCTGTAATCATTCCTGTAGTTGCCGCCCTTGTCGCGGTAGTTACTATGAACTTCGCGGGTACACTTATGCCCATACCGAACCGTGTTGCATCATTCGTGCAAAGCATTACCATTAAAGCTACCACTCAACAGCTAGGTAGCTTCGGTGAATGGTGTGCAACAGAGGTAGGTGAAAAGAAGAGTACCTATAATGCGGAATCGCAAGATGGAGCCAAAAAAGATAAAGACCTTGGCGAAGACATTCACCAAATCGTCAGTGAAAACTACGGAAATATTGTAGCCTCTGAGCTATCCTGTACATTTACTAAACTATTCATCTTCGACCCCTGGGCGCAAGGACAATTCGGCACAAGCCCAAATAACCTATGGGCTGAGGGTAAAGAAATCCCATCCTGGGCTAAGGACGGAAAAACCGCCGGAAACAGCAACAGCAAATGGGTAGGCGACGCATCAGTTCCTATGGGTGGCGAAACAACCCTCAACAACTGGGCACTGTATCAGCTCAGCACCCAAACCACAGAGCACCTACCGACAGGTAGCGAAACCGACCTGAAAGCACGAACCGCACAAGGTGTAGCAACCGACTGGTGGCGTGTTGTGGACGCAATGAGTAACTACAACGAAAAGAATGTAGACCTCAAAATCCCGCAGGCAAGTGAGCTACCATCCAACGTGTCCACCGGCAAATGGGCACGACCCGCCGAAGCTGTAATGACCTCACCATACGGTAACCGACCTGAAATTGGTGACGTGCACAAAGGTATCGACTTCGGGGCACAATGTGGCGCACCTATCTACGCCGCCGGTGACGGTAAGGTAGTCTTTGCACAGAAAGCCAGTGACGGCGCTAACGGTGTTATTATTCAACATGACGGCGTGAGCACAATGTATTGGCACATGCAGGACGGCAGTTTGAAGGTTAAGGTTGGCGACACTGTAACTGCTGGTCAGCAAATCGGTTCCAGTGGTGACACTGGCTTCGCCTTTGGTTGCCACCTTCACTTTGAGGTGCGACCGGGTAGCGACTGGGGTAACCCCAATAATGTGACCGACCCGCAACCCTGGTTCAAAGAACGGAACATTGATGTAACCAAGGAAGGCGACGGACTAACCCCGCAAGCCGCCGTAGCAAGCGACAGCTCAGGGCGTAAGTCAATCGAGATTACCCGTGGTGAGCAGGACTTCGACTCCAAGCCCCTAACCGCATGGAACACCTGGACGGGCGCATCTAGTGGTTCACGTGTAGCCGCAGGACTATCGGCACTAGTCGTATCAATCATTGCTCTAGCAGTACCTCTAGTATTGGCTATTCTGACTGCAATTACCACAATATCACTACAGCTACTCATCCTGGTTGTACCGTTCGCGGCACTAGCAGTAATGACCGGTAGCGACATTGGTATTGGATTCGCAAAGCGATACGGCGTAATGGCAACCAAGCTATTCCTGACAAGGGTAGCGCTCGGTTTGCTACTTACCCTATCGGTAGTATTCACCCTGTGGGCATACGGAATCATGGAAAAGGTAGGCTGGTGGCAAGGTGTACTAGTCCTAGCTCTACTATCTGTAGCACTATGGGCGTTCAAGAACAGGGTAATTGCACTTGCAGAAACATATGCTGGTGGTCTTATCCGAATCCCCAACCGTATACTCAACGGTGTAGGAGCATTTGGTAAGCGCGCAACAGGTATCGGTACAGCATCTATGGTATCCGGTCTGTCAGCAAAGCAGGCAGGCGGCTCATTCTTCAAGGGTGCACACAATGCCGGTTCTGACAAGATGCGAGACGCACTGAACAGTACACGTGCCGGACGAACCGCCCTACGTGTTGCAGTCCGCCCCGTAAGGACAATCCCTGATATTCTCAAGAAACCAGAGGGACACACCGCTAAGATTGATGAACCAATCAAGATTAGGTGCGCATCATGCGGTAAGGTATACAAGCACGGAGAAATCCGTATGTATGTCAATGAGCAGAACAACCTCATGTACTGCGACACCTGCAAGAAGCACGGTCTAGTACCCAACGCTGACATCCTGAAAGCAGTCAAGACCAAGGCAGACGCAAGGCGCGGCAAGAAGCGCCTCAAGCCCGCACGTGACACCTACGTAAACATGGCACTCAACAAGCCAGAGCTACAAAAGGAAGCCGTAAAGGACGAAGCATCAGCCTACGCCGCATACAATACCCTAATGGTTGCAGTCGCAGACACCCTATCAAGGCAAGACCGAACCGTTAAAGACCACATGCAACCCGCAGTGGTCAGCTACGAGCTACCAGACCAGCTCAAAAAGTACTTTAACGTAGAAGCCTACAACATGGTTCGCGACGCAGACGACATGGAAAAGATGCGCAGGCACTGGGGACAAGCAATCCACCGATTCATCCTCGAAGAGTTCGGCTACACAATCAACCGAACCCCCGAAGAAACCATCAACGACATGCGCCGCAACAGCGACGGATACAGTGCATGGTGGGACTTAGACCCGAACGCCAAACGTGAAAAGGAAGAAGACAAGAAGCAGGACGAAAAGGAAGACCAAGAACAAGAAGAGGCAGAACAGCCGAAGAAACGCCGCCTATGGCGCAGGAAAAAATAAAAAAGAAAAAGACTAGTACCCAAACAACTACCGAACGTGTACAATAGAATGGTACATGTACAAACCAACCCGTAAGGAGAACCCCCTACTATGGCTACAGCAGAGCTAACAGTAAGTGGATACGCTTCAGGCGACCCGGAAATCACCACCACTAAGAGCGGCATCCCGAAGGCAACAGTCGTTGTCCCGTATACCCCGCAGAAGTGGAACGCTGAGACTAAGCGCTGGGAAGATACCGGCGCTACCGTATGGTATCGCGCTGTATTCTGGCGAGAAAACGCGAACGCTATCGCGAACCTTGGAATCCACAAGGGCTCGTCCGTAACCCTCATTGGTACCCCATCTATCGAGACTTACATCGATAAGGAAGGCAACCCCGCCGCAAGTGTCCAGCTGAACAACGCAAAGGTATTCGTAGACCACAGCCCCCGCCGCTCATCAGGCAACAAGGGTAACAATAATGGTGGTCAGCAGTACCAGCAGGGTGGTCAGCAGGGCTACCAGCAGAACGCACCCCAGCAGGGCTGGGGACAGCAAGGCGGACAGTACCAACAGGGCGCACCTCAGCAGGGTTGGGGACAGCAAGGCGCACCCCAACAGCAGGCATGGGGTAACGACAACACCCCGCCGTTCTAAAATAGACCTATGAAATAGGTTGAAAAATATAGCTAACCCCCGGTTACTTACAGCCGGGGGTTAGCTATATTCACTGTATGGGAATATATACAGTACCGGCTATCTTCCTTGCGCTGTACTTGCTTCTAACACCCGCTACATCTTTCATACTCAAGCGGATAGACAAGTCACGAGAAGTAAAACACCTCGAAGCAAGTAAGTCACAACCAGCCGCCAAACGCAAACCATACGACCCTATCCGTGGAAAGTGGAAAAAACACCTCAAATTCACAAAACAGGACAAGAGGCACGTAGCTTTCAAGCTACCCACAATCCCGCCCTGGGTCAAAAACCTACTAGCAAACGGAGAGGAAAAACCAGAAACAGAAGAAGAACCACAAGAAGAAACAAACGGAACATTTGAGCTACCCCGCGTGTCACGCCGTGGGGTTATCTTCGTTATCTGGCTAACAGGTGCCGTACTCGCCTTCATTGCCCCCCTACTAAAAAACTACCTACTAGAACTAGTCGCACTAGGCGTATGGGGACTATACATGACAGCCGCGCTACTATCCGCACGCTGGATGCTAAAAGAGCGTTCAAAGGTAGACCGCAAGCTCATAGTCACCTGTAGCAACTACCTCAAGATACCCAAAGAAGAAGCGCCCAGCTCATACGTAGTAGACGAATGGGACTCGGAAACAGGAATTGAACCCGTACACATTACCTTCACCCTATCCGAAGACCACCCCCACACCGGCAACCTACACGAAACAGCACTCGACTACATGAACGCCGTACTTACCAACGTGCGAACATACGTCGAAGACAACACCGACGGCAAACCTGGCTTCGACTTGCCGAACCACTCATTTAAAGTCCGAGCTAAACCACCCATGCCAACCATTGCAACCTTCAACCCACACTACATCTTTGCTGAAGGTGTAGAACCAGGCGCATTTGCTATCGGACTAGGCAACGAAGGCGGCATGGAAGTTCCTATTGAAGAAGGTTCAGATAAGACCGTTGTCGTTATCTACGTGAACGTATCCGGCGAAGCAGAACATTACGCCAAAGACCACGGCAAAATCATGGTTGCCCCGCCAACACCAATGGTGCTAATCATGGGGCCAACCGGTTCAGGTAAAGCGCAGGCAAACACCGAACCTATTCTCCGCCGCCGCTTCTACACCATCTACAATGGCACAGAATATGCCGTGAAAGGAATCCCCTATGACGAAAACAACCCGAAAGATTTTGAATCCCTCCGGGTATAGGGGCGAAAAACGCACCAAAGTCAAAGCAGGAACCTCATTCCAAACTAAGGGGCGAACACTCAAAATCGCCCCCAACAAAGTAGAAGCACCCAAAAAGAGGGGGTGCCACATCCCAGGGCACCCCCTCGACCTTGACCTACGAATCAATACCGGATACCGCGCCTCCACCATGTTCGGTATCGACCTCATGCTATCCTCACATACGGTAACCAGCCGGTTCACACCAAGTCTAGACCAACACTGCGGAATATTCTGGAACGGCAACGAAGAAGAACTACACGAAATCGTAGAGAATATCGTAAGCAACCCGACAACCCGAAACAATACCGCAACATGGGAGGCACCAGCCCGAATCATAGACCTAACCCCCGATAATGACTTCAAAAAACACGAGTTCACAGAAAAAGTCATTACCAAATCATACTACTCACACCAACCAGACGAAGAGCTACAAGTCATAGACTACCTCTATGAAGTGCTCAACAAAATTAAAAGCAGGTGCGAATCAGCTAAAGTAACCTCACCCCCAAGTAAACACTATGACCTCATTACCCTCTGGGTAACAGCACGCCAAGCGGAAAACATGGCAAAACAACGCCCCGAACAGCTAAACACCCTACTAGAAGAAGGGGGAACATACCACATCCCACTAATCTTCTTCATAATAGGCGACCCGATAGAAGCAGACACCTTCACAAAAATGCTAACCAAAGCACTATTTCTAGGCGAACGCAATAAGGAATACATCTACGAAACACTCAATGAGTACAGCCTAGAAACCACCGGGAAACCCATCAAGGTATACGACACCCGAGCACACCGATACCCACTAGGATACGAACCCATCTGGAAAGAACGCCAAAACAAATTCACCCTAGCCTCCCTATACACCCTAAAGAGCCACGGAATGTCGCTGAAAGGCGTACAGAAAGCAGAAGCCCAAGCACACAACAAAACCGTGTGGAACGACTTCCTATCATCCCTACCCACCTTCGAGCAGTAAGGCACAAACAAACATGACAACCCAAGAAAAAGAAACACCGGAAATCGAAGACAACACACCCGTCATCGACTTCAACGACCTCCCCCACAACGGGACACAAGAAATCTACAGCGTCACCGAAGTAGTCACAATTGGCGACCTCACAGAATACGACTGGGTATTTGATGAGAACATGCTACCCCAACCAATCAAGCAAATCTTTGAAACCCACATACCCGCCAAACAATACGAGTTCGTCATCGACAAGACAGACGCTAAAGGAAACTACATCGAAAGCTCCTACGGCGGAACCCACCTAATTAAGTTCACCACCGAAGCAGACCGAAACCTATTCCACACCCGCGTCCAGTTCGCCCGAAAAGTACTCAAAAAACTCAGCAGGAAATCAATCAAAGAACTAGAGAACATCGCAGAAGATAAAGAGTGGAAATACCAGCCCTGCTACGGGCACACCCTATTCATGGAAATTGCACCCCACACCTGGCACACCCTCTACTGGAACGGTGCAACCGACCATGAAGATGCAACCAACCTCCGTAACGTAATCAACCGCGTACTCGAAGCAATCGGGCCAATCACCGAAGACACCAACAACTACATCGACTACATGGAAAGGTTCTACCCAGACAGTGACGAAGCAGGCGAAGACATCCTAGAAAACAAGAAAACCGCTGTGGAACTAGGATACGACCCGCACATCGCGGCACAACAGCTACTAATCATGCTCAAGCCGCGAAAATACGCCAAAAAATACCTCGACATGAAGCTACCCCCCTGGTGGTGGAACAACCCATCGAAGTACAACTATGCAGGAATCGAGATAGGACACGTCAAAACACTAGGTGAAATCGCGGAAGCAGTCTCACGCGGATACCTAACCTTTGAAGAACTCGAACTCCCAGGCATCACCCTCAACGTGACTAGCGAACCAAACACCACAACTGATAACCTAGATAAGCAAGAAAAAGAAGAGCCACAAGAATAAAACGTGGACAAGCAGAAAGGTCACATATTGACGGCTACAGAATCCAAGCGCCAACACATCGAACTCCAGCAATGGGCAGTTGGAGTAGCCCTAGCAGACCCCGAAGAGCAAATCCCTGCTTTCCTAGCAAAAGTACACCCTAAAGCTATCACAGAGCCAACCCTAACCCCTGTAGTCAAAGGTATCAAAGCCATCATGGACGACACTAACCGTCCACCTACAGGGCAAGACGTTGCACTATGGCTTCAAGCCTACGATACCCCCGGTCTTGTAACCGCCGGGGGTATACAAGGCATCTCAAACCTCGTAGAAGCAGGCGAGGAAGCTATCTTCAACATCAACAATGTTGGCACCCTCTATGATGCACTGAACGCCGCCGCCTACCATGCAGAGCTGGAAGCTCTCACAAGCGACTTCTACAGCAAAGTACGCCAAACACCCCCTAGTGAACTAGACAACTTTACAAACAAGGCGCTGAATGACCTCAAGAGCCTCAAAGCATCATTTGCCACAGACGTAAGCGAATATGTTTACAGTGCCTCTGAAATTATTGACGAAATCGACCAAGAGCTAGAAGACATACGCAACGGCAACGGGACTGTAGGAATCCCCCTAAACAACTTCCCGCGCCTCAGTGACTATATAGGCGGACTACGCCCCGGCAACCTAACCATCATTGCCGCCCGCCCTGGCAAAGGTAAAACGACCTTTTGTAGTAACATTGTTGCGCCACTTAGTGAAGCAGGTCTGAGCACTCTATTCTTCTCAATCGAGATGAAAGAGACTGAAATCATGAAAAATATCATCGCCTGCCGATACGGTCTACCCTCACGTGACTTCAACAGCGAATACGGTCTACCTCCTGAGAAACAGGCGGCATACGACAAGTTTAAGCAAGGCATTAGGCATTGGAAACTTAATGTCGTACAGAAGAGGGATGGTATCAACATTGAAGAGGTGCGTCAGTTGGCACGCCGTCAAGCAGAATCCGAACAAGGTCTAGATGTCATCATCGTAGACTATATTCAGATTGTTAAGACAGACGACCCTAAAGCCCACACAGGCGACCAGGAAAAGCTCGCATACGTCACATACGAACTGAAATACCTCGCACTAGAACTAGATGTCCCTATCGTGGCAACATGTCAGCTAAACCGTGCCAACACGAACGAGAAAGACCTGCCGCCTACACCGTCAAGTATCCGTGGCTCTGACAGTATTCTTCAGGCGGCAAGCCATGTTATCGCGCTACACCGTGACGATGACGAAGACCCGCACGTAACCCAAGCAATCATTTTGAAGAACCGCACAGGCCCCTCTAATATCACTATCCACATTGATACGGCGCTAAATATTTGCTTCTTTGCTGAAGACATGAACGAGACAATTAGTAAGTTCAAGGGCGGAAGCACAGCAACCCAGGAAATGCCCCAAGCCAGCTACCAGCTACGACCCGGAAGCTTCTAACCATATGCTAATACCAGGAATTGACTACACGCCACTAACAGGGCTAGACACACCCGGACTTTACGACCCCAACGTTAAGACTAAAGAGTTTATGTCCGTCTACGTAAACCACGTAAAGCCGCACGTCGCCTACCGTAACTACTTCAATCAGTATGACCACGGGCGTATCTACCGCACAGTGAAAACACTGTACAAAGAATACGTCCTGAAACGTGGGTTGCTGACAGGTAAGAAATTTTCAGTTATCCTAGAAGAAGTATACAAATCAGGAATGATACTAACCCCTGGCACATTCTCGGCGCACTACAAGGGGTACACATCAAACAATGAGAGGACACAGCCTTAATGGGCGACATGAACCCTAGTAAAAGCAAGCGACTTCAAGCACTAGCGAACACCCTCGAAGCAGTTGCCGCAAAAACAGAGCAGAACAATGCATCCGACAGGCTTACGGGAACCATCCGACACAACACCATCGACCCCGCCAAGCTACAAGCAACCATCAATGAGATGCGTGCCAAAGGAACCGCACAAATCAGCTTGAACGAAGCGGAGCTAATCAGGGAAACCACTAAAACCTTCGAGGAAAAGATTATCCCTAAGCTTTACCGGGGTAAAGTGTCCCTACCAGACCTGGCACGCAACCCGTCACGCAACATTGCGGAAATGGCGAACAGCATCAAGGGAATCTTGGATATTGACCCGAAAGAGCCGCAACCAATCTTTATCCACTCACCAGACATCATGGTAGACGCTAACCTACACGCCTGGGGTGCTGTCATGTGCTACGTATCTCGCGGCATCTTGAACGACAAGAAGTTCCTAAAAGTCGATGAAAGCGAGCTTTTGGCGAAGAACCGTGCCGGATACATGGAAACCCAAAAGAACGTGGCACTAGCCGAACAGGACGCTAAGGTAGTCCTATTTAGCGCATCAGACGTGGACACATACTCCCAGACCGAAGCCACAACCCTAGCAACCCTATTCAAAGGGTGGGCAGAAGAGCAGGTCGCAATCATCATCGTTTCCCCACGCCCCTTCAACCTATGGCTAAAACGTCTACCCCGAGACGTTCAACCAATACTTAACACCCTATACATGGGACACGTAGTTGAACCAGCAACCACCCAAACAGGTACAATAGAACAAGGCGGACTGAATCACTCAGTCCTCGACATTCTCCAGTAACCTTGAGAACAGGAACAACACGACACAATGACAACCGAACAGACTGTTAAAATTACGGCATCAATCGACTCATTCGATACCGCCCTGAAATGGGTGCTCGACGCTAAGCCTGACACTATCACCGTCACCATTGACCCGGAAACTAACACCGCGTCTCTGAGGCACACAAGTAAGATGGGGTCGCCAGTGCCCGGATACCACGAACACCCCATCATCCCCGAGACTATTACGGGTGACAGGAAAGTGTCAGCACACCTTGCAGACCCCAACCAGCTACGACAAGCCCTCAAGCTGGCATCCTTCACCGCAGAAATGTGTACTTTGTCAATCACCCTTTACGGCAATGAAGTACGTGAAGCTGTAGTGACCGCCGGTGTGCACAACACGTTCAGGCTAAGCACCTCGACCCTAGCCCGAAACCCCCGCCCCGTAACCGCTAACGTTGGCTCTTTGCCTACCCAGGGACTAGCTCAGGGAATTAAGGTGGCCCGCTCCGTCAATAACGGTGACGACCAGAACAGCCTATATGTCATCTTTAAGCTGAATGATAATAATGAGCTTGAAATCATGGCATCTACTAGTGCCGGTAGGGTCGCCGTGCTAATGTACAAGACACCGTTCACCCCGCCCCTGGTTCTAGATGAGCATGAGCAGGAAAAGACGGAAATCATCAAGGCTGGACTGAGTATCCTGCCGGAAACCAAGAACTTCAAGGGTGAAACTGTGGAAGTTCTTGTATCTGAACAGTACCTCGGCTTCCGCGACAGTGAAACAGGCGCAATCGCCCTATACGAGAACCGTAACGTACCACTACAGTTCATCCAGTCCTTCCGTACTTTCATCCTTGACAAGCGAGGATACGAGTTTGAGCAGAACGCTGAAGTGGACGTATCCAACCTAAAGTTGGCGCTACAGGCTATGCACTCCGCTGATAAGGAAGCAACAGAAACCACCGTCATCTTCGACCAAAGCTCAAACATGCAGGTCAAGCTAGGTGAATGGGTGGTAGACCTACCTGTAGACGACACTGGAATTACAAGCCCCTTCACAGCTAAAGTCCAGTACGTACCACTAAGCCTATTCGCAACAGCGCACATTACCCCTAAATGTACGATGTCTTTCCTACCCCAAGGCAAGAGCGAAGGCGAACGACTACTAATGACGCACAATAGTGTCAGTGAATCATCAAGTCTATTCGTGGTTACAAGTTGCTCCGCTGTAACTACTAACTAAGAAAAGACAGCCCCATAAGAAGCATGAACAACAATCAATACCTTTACATGTTGCCAACAATGCTCCTTATGGGGCTTTTTCTTGTCGCCAACGCATCAGGTGCGCCCACCTGGATTAAACCACAGCGGAACGCACATTGGGTGTGGGCTCGGATACATGCCATTGCCATTATTCCGGCTATCGCCGTATCAATAATCCTGGCACATCACCCCTGGTATGAAGAAAATATTATTGCCCGGACAGGTGCCGCTTTCCTCACATACACGTTCATATGGACAGCTCAAACTGATATTTCCTACAGGAAAGCAAGCGGCACACATATCATGCAGGGCTGGGTAGCATACCTACTTCTAGCCGCTATCGTGCAAGACATAACAACTATTGCACTGTCAATAACAGCACTAGTACTAGGTGGATTTATTCGCCACTGGTGGGCATCAGACGCAACCCTAACCGTTGTTGCCTTGAGCTACATTGCACCCATTGCCGTAGCGCACCCTGCCGCCGGTATCGTAAATATCGTTGCCCTTCTACTAACCCTCGGGGCATACGCTATTGTAAAAATCTACAAAAAGCGACATAGGCATTTGAAAATCCCCCTAGCCCCTATACTCCTTACACCTTTCGTACTCTTGCCAGCAGTAGCGCTATTGCCCGTCGCTATGGCATAGAATAAGACCCCAGATGATACATAAGATAGGAAAACATGAGCACTGAAGTTGAGATTATAGACCCAGGAACAAGCACCCCCGCTCCTGTAAAGATTGAAGCCGAAGAAGAAACTTTGACTGTTGAAGATGCTAATAAAATCACAGAAGCGATTAGCCACACCACGGGAGCGCTTTGGTCACTTCTATACACAGCGCACAGCAGGAAAGCACACCTAGCCCTCGGTTATAAAACCTGGAATGAGTACATTGATGCTGAGTTCGGAATCTCACGCTCAGCCGCCCATGCCCTAGTAACGCAAGGTGCCGTAATTGAAACCCTAACCTCCGTGGCACCCGAAGGAACTAAACTGCACTTCACCCAAGCTCAAGCGCGAGCCGTTAAAAAGTCACTAGACGCTGTAGCATCAATCGCCGCTGAACGAACTGTAGGTAAAACACCTGAAGAAGCCCAGGAAATCATCAACGAAATCGTGGCAGAGCGCGAAGAGCAGGATAAAGCAGACAGGGAAGCACTTAAAGCTAAACGTGAAGCCGAACGCCAAAAAAAGCTTGAAGCAGAACGTGAAATGTATGAAGCTGTGGCAACCCAAATCATCAACCAAGCCGCCCAAGAAGCAGGATACAGCCTAACAGGTGAAGATGCAGGGCAAGCTGGTGAATACAGTCTAACGGGCGAAGATGAGGAAGCAAACACCTCAACCACTGACACTATAGATAGTGCGGAACCTAAAGAGCCGCAATCTGAAACGAATCGTAAGGCAATCGCACTGCGAGGACTATACACCGCTATCGGTCATGTTAGTGCAATCCCCGAACCACAAGAAGCGCTAAGCATTATCCCACAGGAACGAATCAGCAAGACCCATAGTGAACTATCCGCAATGGAACAAAAGATTCACGACATTATTGTTGCACTAGAAGAAAAGTACGGTAAGAGTATCCTTACCCAAACCATGACCAGCTAACCACGAAAGGTACCAAACACCCATGCCCCGAGCAAAACTTGCAGGCGGAATCGGCGGAAAAGCTTCACGCCTAGCCAGGCTAGGTAGCACCCTAGCGCAAAACGCAGAAAGTGACGAAGCACCCGTCACCACACCAGTAGAAGCACACTACCAAGAACCAGAAATCCACGAAGAAACCCTAGCTCAAGAAGAGAACAGCATCATCGAGCAGGAAGTCATGGAGGCTACAACATCTACCGTGGACACCGAGGATGCCGAAGAGCTCCTACACGATACTAACCTGGAAGAACCCGAAGAGTCACAGGAAGAAGAATACGACGAATCAGAATATGAAGAAGAAGTAGACTCAGAGGAATCAGACCAAGAAACCGTAGAAGACGAAGCGGAAGAGGAAGAAGCGGAAGAAGTCGCCACTTCCTACGGCTACTACCAAGAAGAAACCGAAGAAGCAGATAGCGACTACATGCCCGCAAGCGCTGAAGCTACCATTGATGAAGAACCAGACGAAAACATCAACGAAGACCAGCCCAGTGACACGGCGGAACCTGAAAAGCCAGCAAAGGCAACAGTTACCCTAGATGCCCTAGCTCAGGTTAAGCTAACTATCGCACTCATCAACATTCTTGGTTCCCTTGAGTCAGCAGACCTGGAAGGTATAAACATCCTACTAGGCAACCCAACCAGTACGGAACTAGCAGAAACGGTTGCCGCAATCGTCTCAGACCCAGCAGGCACAGAAACACTACTAGAAACAGTTGCACCTCTCGCTGAGATTGACCGAACAGATGTAGTCCTAGCCGCCGTCAAGTACTACGCCCTACTCATCAACGAGTATGACGAATCAACACAGCAGAATCTAGCAACTATCCTACTAGATGAAGCGCCCGAAGATGCAAGCCTGGCGCTCGAAAGCCTAGCCGTAGCACTAGCTAAGGCACCAGCATCTATCTTTGATGTGGCAACCCAAATTATCGGCGCACTGCAAAGCATTTAATATGTAATTGAATACTTGATACCACATTAGGTGGGGTGCATATAACAAGCACTCCACCTAATGTGGTATCATTGACTTTGTAAAATACGGCAAATAATGAAAGGTGAAGCATGGTAGCACTAGAGTTCGCAAGCAACGACTACAGCACCAACCAGCAGACTACTATTAACCCGGAAAGTGTACGCCCCTACGACATTGTAGTGGGTGTGTCAAGCACGCAACTCCACCTAACAGCTACCACATACACCAACGTAACCGGCGGTGACACCCTACGAACCCTATACATGCGAGCGCAGGAAACTAACGGTTGCACCTTCACTCAAGACGCAACCGGCAAGCTAGTAACCGTCTCAGTTGATAAGGGTAACCTAGAAGCAACCCATATAGTAGCCGAAATTCTAGCCGCCACCGCAAGCTCAACCCGAATCGTTGGCGACACGCAAGCCTTCTATGACAATATGCCGTGGAAAGCTGTAGCATACTATAACCCTTCCACCGGCGAAAAAGGCGACGCATCACATATTACCGTCGCCTCGCTAAACCCTTGGGGAATTAACGAAGTAACCTTCAAGTACCTCCGCAACCTTGGCGGCTGGAAAACCAAGGAAAGCAAAAACATTTGGCGTGTACCGGCAAACAAAATTATCAAGCTAATTCAAAGCAACCAAGCAGGGGAGCGCGGTATCGCAATCACCCGCTCAATTGCAGAGCTTCTAGTTGGCAACATTGACTTTGACGGCAAAATCCTCAGCCTACAGGAAGTGCCCGTCAAAACACTCAACTTTGCAAAATATGACACACGCCCTCGAAACGCTAAACGAGAAAAAGGTAAGACCCTAACCGAATCGCTCACCAAGTCAGGTTACGGGTCAGTCTTTGATGTCCTCTATAACCGCCCTAACAGGTACATTGACCTATCTAACCCAGCTACTAGCCTCCAAGGTCTAATGATTGGCGATAACGCCTACATTACCGGCAAAATTAACAGCTGGACGACAATGAACAGCGGCAAGGGTGCATATTGCCATGTGCAAACAGCCGATACTGAAATCCTAGTAACCTTTTGGGGGCCTAGCCAGTGGCGAGAAAGCAAGTACCCGGCAGGTACAAACGTGCTCATTGGTGGCAAGGTAAGCTACTACAAATCAATCGCTCTAACAGGTGATTTTATTGACACGCTAGACGTTGCAGATACTAGCAACCCATACATGCCTATCTATGCGCAGTCGCCTTCACGAGGAATCACCACAGACCTTATCTCTAACCTGCTTCGAGAAGCCCTGACACGCCTAAATGTCGAAGGTAACCAGGGTATCGTGCAAGAGGAGTACTGGGCTAAGGAAACTCTTCCCGAGGGTATCCACACTATGAAGGAAGCGCTACAGTTACTTCACTTCCCCCAAAAAGAAGACGACATCCGCACGGCACTTGAATCTCTCGCATGGTATGAGCTTGTGCGCCTACAGGTCATCATTCAGGGTGCCCAAAAGAAGACTGATGTTTCACAGGGTATTGAGAATAAAGGCTCCGATAATGGGTATGTTCAGCATGTCATCAACAGCCTGCCATACAGCCTTACAGGTGACCAGCAGGCGGCTCTTAAAGTTATTCAGGAGCGAATGGCAAGTAATAAGGCAATGGACGCTCTACTATCAGCTGACGTAGGCTCAGGCAAGACCATTGTTCAGATTCTAGCCGCCCTCAACGCCGTAGATTCAGGTCGTCAAGCGGTTATTATTGCCCCTACAGACATTCTTGCTAAGCAGATTCATAAAGCCGCCACAGTAGCCCTGGAAGGCGTAGAAGACCTAGAAGCCGTATACCTATCCGGCTCAATGAAAGCCGCCGATAAAAAGAAAATCTTCAAAGGTCTAAAAGAGGGTGACATCCGCCTAGTCATCGGAACCCACACGGTACTAACCGCACCAGGATTTGAGAATCTAGGATTTGTCTGCTTTGACGAACAGCAAAAGTTCGGTGTAGAGCAAAGGGAACGACTAGCTATCGCCCGTCAAGACGAAACCATCCCGGACTTCTTGACTGCCACAGCAACACCTACACCCCGAACAGTGGCGCAAATGGCATACGGTCAGGTTGAGTTTATCCAAATCAAGGAAAAGCCAGCCGGTCGAAAGCCTGTAGAAACAGAATGGGTGCCCACCAAACACGGCGACATTCTCAATGACATTGTTCACCCCATGTGGTGCGACTTGAACAGCGAGATTGCCGCCGGGCACCAAGTGTTCGTTATTGCACCCAGGGTAGAAGAAACCTCGGACGCACCAAGCGTAACGGAGCTGAATAACGAACTTAAAACAGTTCTACCCACAGCCCGTATCGGGGTAGTGCACGGCAAAATGAAAGTAGCCGAACAGGAAGAAGTCATGAACAGCTTCCGAAACGGTGAACTTGATGTGCTTATCGCCTCAACCATCATTGAAGTAGGCGTAGACGTACCCGGCGCAACCCGCATCGTAATCATGGGTGCAGAACGACTAGGAGCATCTAGCTTGCACCAGCTACGCGGACGTGTAGGACGAAATGACCTACCCTCCAAATGCTGGCTAGTCACCCCGGCAGAAAGCAAGAGCGCACAAGCCCGCATGAACGCCCTAGTGGAACACAGTGACGGATTCGCTATTGCTGAAGCAGACACCGTTACACGCGGCGAAGGTGACATCCTCACACAAAGTCAGCATGGCACCAACAAGAACAGGTTCCTGCGGCTCAATGAGCATCGACACCTAATCCCTAGCGCCGTAGAATCAGCAACGCGAATCCTGAGCAACCCCAAGCATGGCACGCAAGCCTTGCAGGATGCTGAGAAATTCTTCGATAATTCAAACGACCTACCATAAGGAACATGAGTAACATGGGGAAAGTCCTGGATATAATTCAGAAACCCGGAAAGTATATAGAACAAAACGCCCACGACCGAGGGCGAACCCATATTAGGCGAATCATGGTAGCGTGGAACACACGTGACAAAAAGCAAATCGCCGTATGGGTTGGACTCCTTATATATGGAGTAATTACCGGCGTATTGTTTGACATCTTCACACCTAATGAACTGTGGGCAAAAATCTTGGGTGCCCTATTCTCAGGTATCCCACTCATCTACGCAACAGCAACACTGTCCTACCTAGCATCCTACATAGTAGGACAAATCCTAGTAGACAAGACAGAAGGCGAGTGGATACCACTCAAGGAACAGCACTGGGCAAGCCTTAAAGCCCGAGTAGCAATAGTTGCACCAATAGCAACACTCATATGCGTACTGTGCATCTTCATACCCGAAGGAACGCACCTGTGGTCAGTCATGAACGCAAGCGCTCTCGGATTTACTCTAGCCCTATGCACATTCCTACTCACAACAGAGGATGAGCAACACGCTAAAGCCTTCGGTGTACGTGACCAGCGAACCCAGGAAATTGATGCGGCTCTAGACGAGTATAGGGAAAACGTCAAGAAGCGGAACGAAAAATCTAAAGAACTAGCAGAACGCCGCCGAACAGCAAGGCGTGAAAGGTTCTTTGGAAGCCCTAAGAAAAAAGTGGAACAACCCGAAGAAACAAACGAGTAAACCATAACCAGCAATGCCAGGAATCCCGTATAAACAGGGCTCCTGGCATTGCTATACCCACTATATATGTAATCTCTTTACCCCTACTCCATAAAGGAACACGAAATATGGCACCACAACACGAACAATGCTGGATACATAACCTGACACGCACACAAGGTGAATGTGACGACGCTCTCATGGGGCCTGCTCACGCGGCAACCGGCGTAGCCGCCTTTCTAGCCGTACTAGCATTTGGTGCAAGCTTCACAACATACTTCGTGACCAACTCACCCACAGTAGGAATATTCACACTCTCACTACTAGCCTTCGTAGCCGGTGCCCTAATCCCAGACTTTGACAACACCTCATCTACCGCAAAGTCAGCAATGGGAATTTTTGGTGAACCAATCACAGCCCTATTCCGCGAAAGCTCACGACTAGTACAGACCATCCACACCAAAGCAGACGCTAAATCCCGCGCAAAATCACACGACTACCTACACCGTGGATTCTGGCACTCACTCATGGGAGCCGTAGCACTAGCACTCGTCGTAAACCTAGCCACCAGCAACCCTATCGTCACGGCAATCAAAGTACCGCTAGGGTTTGTTGGCATCAATAATCTAGGTGCTCTTATCGCCGCTATCATCTGCCTAGCCGCCATGCACATTGCCCTATCAGGATTGAATATTAGTGCACTTAAAAACGGTAAGCACCTCAACTCAATAGTGACCTTCATCCTATCCCTAGTAATTACAGGGGCGCTCTTCGCATCAATCCCAGCCGGGCAGTACACTTGGATTGGCTACAGTATGGGTGCCGGTGCTGTAGTCCACATTATCGGTGACATGTTCACCAAAGCAGGTGTTCCCCTCCTAGCACCAGTTGTACCCCGAAAAGGTAAACTGTGGTACACCTACAGGGTCGCCACCTATGATGCGAAAAGCCCCTCACTTAACTCAGGTGTGCTATGGCTCAGCATAGGAATTAGTGTCCTTTCACTCATGATGCTTCTTCCGCGAATCTTGGGACACTAAAGCAGAATCATAAAACACTAAAGGAAAACAACCATGACCCCCGTAATCTTCGTACTAGTCATCCTACTGCTAACCCTAGTAGGTGCCCTCTACTATGCATGGAAAGCACTAAACGCACTATCGGACATCCTAGCAAAACGCGAAGAAGCAACAGCTGAAATTGTGACCACCATAAACCAGATGCGCCACAAGAAATATGCCGCTTACGGCGCAACAGGACTCCCCTTCAAGAGTCCAGCATGGGACAAAGTAGAAGCTATTTCACGCACCGGCATTGGAGGCAACGACAGCACCACTGATAAACAGTTCACACAGGACGTAACCACCATCATCAAGGAAACCCTATGGAACGGAGACACCACAGCAAGCATTGAAGCCCGCCGTGAATACGACAGGTGGTACGAAACGGAGATTGCCCCCCTCGTCAGTAAGCTAGTGGAAGCATCAGACAAGTACAACAACGCAAACAACACAATCAGCCACGACCGCTTCTTGGACGCGCTAATCACCCGGAAATACGAGGCAACCATCAATGAAAGCTAAATCAACCCGAAAAGTCAAGGCAAGCAAGCCCAAAGGAACAGGGCGTAAGACCCAAACCAAAGAAGGGCACAGCATCGCCTACTTCAAAGACGCTGTAAGCCCTGAAGAACTCGAAGAGTACCTAGAATCAGGGCGGTACCTGCTTTTCAAAGATATGCCACGCCGCGCACAAAAAAGGGCAGTAGCGCAGTTCAAAAAGAAGCAAGCCCTGAACAGTAAATCAGTCAAAATGATGTTCGACCACCTCAAATACGGCTCGCCCGTCCTCTATGACACGCAAGAAGAAACACTGACACTGCCAATCAGTAAACCGGGTCTAGACGGCGAAGGGCACTCAAGCATCAACATCAGCACAGACCTTGTAACCCCAGGTGCGCTTGAAGCCGCCGCCGCAATCTATCTACCAGGACTGCGTAAGGTGATGAGTAAATCAGAGATTGAAAAAGCCCGCGCCAAAGAAAAGCAACGCCAAAAAGCGGAACTACTGGAAGATGCAGACGCTATCGACCAGAAACTCCTCGAAGAATGGTTCCAGATGGAACAAGCAAGCGACTATGTTCCACCCACTAAGCCGGAATTTGAAGGGCAACGACTTCTCAGTAAAGAAGAAGTGCTTGCCGCCGTTAAGAAAGGCAAAGCCGACGGTGAACGCATGTACGGGTACCGGAAAGAAAAGGAATGGGAAAAGTAGAATATGGAAGATTTCAAGAGCGCAATTATCGCCTTCACCCTACTGCTGGGGCTTTACCTCTTCTTCACACGAATTGAGCTTGGTCAAGAAATTGTAGCCAACGTCCTGCTGTGGTTCCAAGAAAACCCACTCTTTAAAAAATAATGGTACGATAGATGGGTAAGGATATTAACACATAAGAAGAACGGATTTTCCAAGCTCATGAACAGCAACTACGCAATTGCAGACTACGAAGCACCAGTATATGCGCCACTCAACAGGAACCACACCTGGAACACCTCAGCAGGGCATGTGTCATCATGCCTCTATACGTACAACGACTTGCAACGTAAAGTATATGAGGTGCTACCGGAAATAAAGCGAGAGACTAAACTATTCCCGCATGAAACCGTGGCATACATGACCGAGCGATTCGTAACATTGGTAAACGACCTACAGTTGCACTACCAGTTCTACGTAAACCGGATTAATTACATCTACATGACGGAACCCCAACTCAGGGGACTCAAGAACGCCGCAAGTAGCATGAGGGTACAAGCGGTGGTACGCCAAGCACAAGAACTGTTCCATCCCCTAACCTGCAAGATGGTTGAAGACCACGCCCTAACAGGCGACACGTTCGAGATTGAAGAATGGCTAGAAGGAATCAAGCAGACCGCCTCAAGGATGCTCATCGCAAACGCTGACGTGTTCTTCAAGACGGCAGGCGAACTACCCACCCCACCTGACGGTGCTTATGCAGGTGAAGATACCCAAACCTTCCAAGAGCAAGCACCAGAAAATAACTACAACGACAACGACTATGTAGAACCAGAATCCGCACCAAGCGACGTATTCTAAAAAAGAACCTAGTAGGCGACCAAAGCACAAGAAACCAGCTTTGGTCGCCAACTAGCTCCCACCACACCAGGACATAAAAACATGACAGAAACACCCCAAACAATAGAACTAGTACTAGACATCCCCACCTGCATCGTCTTCACCGCAAACAACGCACTCAACCACCGCGTAAAAGCTAACCGAGTCAATGCACTACGAGGCCTCGCATCATATCACGCAACCCAACACCTAAAGAAAAACTCAAACTTCAAACCCTTCGAGCACTACACCGTACACTTCGAGGTACTAGGGCACAACAGGGGAACACACCTAGACCCCAACAACTACGCACCAACACTCAAAGCGCTTATCGACGGCGCAACCGGCAGGTGGTGGGCGGACGACGACGCAGTACACCTAGTACACTACTCCTGTAGCTACGGTGGATTCTACAAGTCGCCCAAAGAAGACCCCATCAAATACAGGCGCTTTCACATCACCATCACCGAGTACAACCCCGAGCAACCAGTCACACAAGAAATCAGCCCCATCCTAAAAGCTGTCGAACGACCAGACCTAGAAGAAAAAGCTAAAGAATGGTCATTCAACCCCGAAGAAGACCACGAACCAATCCCCCAGGTCAAAGAAGATAAAAAATACGACCCCAACAACGGCATCGCAATGTACAAAAAACTCGTAGCCACAGAACTACGCAAAAAAACCACCCCAAAGCCAGAGGCGGCGGCACTCGCACCAACCGAAATAGAAGAAGAACCACTAATAGAATTTTGCCCGCCACAAGACGGTGAAACGCCCCAAGAGCCCGCCGAGCTCAATTGGTGGCAACCCCCAAGCTATGTAATATGAAGTTAAAACAGTAACCCCGCATATCGAAGAAAGCACAAGGTAGACATGAGTAAAGACACGCAAGTCCTAAACGTAACACAAGTATTTAGGCGTGACCAGCGCCTATGGGCTGTAGGTAAAGACGTGTCCCTCAGTCAGTCAATCGCCTTCAGTACTCTAGGTATGTGGGGTTCCTTCTTTGGAGGTCTAACCCTCATATTCGCGGGCATACTATACATATTCGTAGGTGCACCAGACCTACCATCAGCACTAATCGCAGGCGCGATACCCGGAGCCCTAATAGGTGCGTTCCTGACATGGTTCTTCAACACCCCCAAAGACATATTCGGTGGTGAAACACTATACACATACCTTGTCGGATACTTCAAATGGAAGCAAGAAGCGCGAATGTACCTAGACGGCTTCGAGCAAGACCCGAACATTAACCAAGTCTACCGAATCGACGCAGAAATCCAGCTACCACCAGCACCCAAGAAAACACAGTAAAAGGAATACGTACAGCCCATGTATAAGCCAGACCGACCAATGGCAATCGGGTACGCAAACAGTGTACCCCAATCAAAAACTCTATTCAGTCTACACTCAGCAAACAAAAGCAATAAAGCACCCATTACACTAGTCACTGGCAACACGGGTAGCGGTAAAACCTACTGCATGTTGTGGCTAACAACTCTAGCCGCAATCCAAGGCGCAACCGTCGTCGGTATTGACTGGAAGGGTGACCTACTTAAACTTGCAGGCGCACAAGAAGTAACAGGTGTTCCAGTTCGCCGCGCAAAAATTGACCCCGAAGACCCAGAAAATATCGGTATCCTAGACCCCTTCATCGTGTTCAGTAAAGGTGAAAGCAAAAAGCAAATCGAATCTGACACGGTAACAGCTGTACTAGCCGTACTACAGGCACTACTGCCAAACTCAGTGGATGACGACATCATCGTAGGACAAATCAGTAACACAGTACGAGACATCCTCAACTTCCACAGTAAAGAAAAGTGCATGACAGCCTTCCTAGATGAGCTACAGCGCACAGCCGCGCTCATTGACGACCCTGTAAGCAAAAGCAAACTCTTTGGATTTGCCAAAGCCGCCCGCAACGCAATTGGTACCGGCGCAGGAGAAATCCTAAGCGCCGAACCAGACAGGGGTGAACCCAAATACATTAAATTCCAGCCAGGAATCACCGTCATTGACCTATCCGACCTACACGAACTACCCAAAAACATTGATGAGCTAAAAGACCCCAGCAAAGCCGTAGGTCAAGCAATCATGACCATGCTCACCCTACTCATCCGACAGAGCATGTTCCGCCTAGACGAATCAATCCGAAAGGTACTAGTCGTAGACGAAGCATGGTCAATCATCACCAACCCCACCGGCTCATCACTCATCAACACAACAGCACGCCTCGGACGCTCAAAAAACCTAGCACTACTACTAGGTACACAGAACTACACAGACATCTTCAATGAACGCACCAAGCTAAACATGGCATTTGCTAGTACACACTTCGCGTTCAACAACTCAGAAGACGACGCAATAGTCGCCGCCAAAGCAATGGGCGTTAAAGGAGATGCCGCCGAACAAGTCGTAGAAGCAGTAACAACACTACCTGAAGGGTGGTGTCTCATGCGCGATATACGCGGCCGCCGAGGACAAGTCCGAATCGAAGTATGGCTAGAAGAGCTAATAGAGCACTTCAACACAAACCCCCTAGACAACGAAAACACCTAACAAAACGCGAAAGGTACCCCTGAACACCATGCTACCACCCAACATTGTATACATCAGCGGAAAAACTCAATACGATGCCCTTGAAAACCCAGGCAACCCGCTAAACTCTGAGGCGCGAGACGAAGTTGTGGACGCGGCATGGTATCGAGACATGATAGAAATCCTCATGCCACCCATAGAACCCAAAGAAGGCCCCCTAGAGCCCTGGGTCGCTGAGACAATCTACCCTGTCATTGACGAAGAAGAAGAAGGGGCACCCCGCCGCCCGAAATTCCTCGGAATCTTCGCAACCCTAGAAGACTTTGTAGAAGCCTTCACCGCTGACCCGCCCGAAATTCCGAACATCATCGACTGCTTCATTGTCCACTCAGACTACCTAGTAGAACTCATAGACGAAGTAACAGTCAAAGCCGGTCGAGACACAATCTACGGGTACCTACGAGACATCATGGAAACCACGCCACTATTCGTAGTGCAAGCCTCCGTGAACGCCGAACAATTCAGCATGTACCAAGACGCAATGAATGAGCTGTCCGACTACCTCATTAACGCACAAGTAGACCTCGGCGTATACCCATACCCAATCGAATGGACAACCTACGACAAAGAAAACCCCGAAGCGGAATGGGACTTCTACCCCGGACACGTCATCGCCAGCAACTTCTACAAAGCTATCCTAGAATACATCGACCGAGCACCCGAAAAGAATGACGCTTTCCTCGCCTTCCAAGGGCTACTAGTCTACCGCACAGACACAGAACTAGCATCCATCCAAGGCGAAGTAAGCCCCGACGAACAACACATCAACGGGTCACCATACATCGGGCGCTGTATCACCATCACCTCCAAAAAAGGTGGAACAGGTAAAACCACAACCTCACTAGGGCTAGCAAACGCCCTCGCAAAATACAGCCAAAAAGCCGTAGAAGAAGGACGCGCCAAAACCCCACTAAAAATCATCGTCATCGACCTCGACCTACAAGACGGACAAGTAGGATACGACACAGGCAACCAAGCAAAAACCGTAGTAGGCATCTTTGACGATTTCCGCTCAGAATACCGCATACTAGGCGAAGACCCCGCCGAAGACTGGCGCATCATCAACGACAACATCAACCACAACACCCGAGTAGGAGTAGACACACTACTAGCACCCGAAAACCCAACCGACCTCAACGACCTACGCCCACCGTTCTACCGCACCATCATCCAGGCAATCCGCGAACACTACGATATTGTCATCATTGACACATCAGTGCTACTCAACGACCCCTACATGAAAGAATGTGCATACCCCCTAACCCACAAACTGTACTACGTGACACAGCCACACTTCAAGCCGCTAATCACCATGAAACGACAGTTTGTGTACGGTCTAGGCTCAGGACGACACGGCGGAGGAATGGACCCGCGCCGCATCAGTGTATTCGTAAACGGCGTAGAAGACGAAGATACCGTCAAAGCAGGTTCAGCAGTATCACTCCCCGGAGTGCAAGACTACTGCGCCGCAGGAATCGAAGTTCTCACCGGCGTACCATACCTACACAGGAAAGTACTAGACGCAACCAACCCGCGCCTACCCGGAGGATTCGACTACCTACTAGAAAACGACGGATACCGCGAAGGCATGGAAGTGCTACTATACGACATTATTAGGGGCACGGACTACCCACTATTTGATGCGGAAACAGCTGAAGCTTTTGAAGCTGACTACCTCTAAAATCAGCACCAAAAAAATAAGGCGGGAAGCGACCTGTAAAAACAAGTCACTTCCCGCCTTAATGCACTTTCAGACTAGAGGAACCGTTACCTCATCATCCCAAGAATTGCTAGGAGCCGTATTTTCTACCACCTGCGGCGACTCAGGTATCACCCAGCCGATAAACAAGCAGACAGCTGATGTTACAAGTAGCAAAATAAAAATAGTTCCGCTACCATTCCAAAACTTAACATCACCCAACTGCCCGGCAAGGAACCCTAGCAACAAAATTCCAGGTGCAAATATGAACAGAATCAAAGTGCCAACAGTGCAAGACCAATACTTAACCCTGCCTAGCATCTGAAAACCAATATTCATCCAAAGCACCCCCTGACGGATAAAGAAACATACTACATGAGAAGTATATCCCTATCAGCAATAAGGGTACCTATGATGCACAGCATAATAACTACGCCAACGAGGAACTTTAAATCTACTTGCGGGCTGTTCGAGTCATTCACTGCACTGTCTTTACAGATACCCGTACTGACACTGTAAGACCCAATAACAGTAGTGCATTTATCAGAAGGGGAAGAACTAGGAGTAGAAGGTGTTGGGCTAGGTGAAGAGGTTACTTGATTTGCGGGTGCTGACGCTGTGTGCTTAGGTAGTACATGTTGTGTAACACCATAAAGTGCGCCACCAAGCAACCCAAGAGTGAAACAGATGCCAATAATAACGGCAATAGTTTTACCCAACTCTCGACGTTTTCGCCGTAACTTCTCAGCATCCTGCGCTTTCCGAATACCTTCAACCCAATCATACTGCCTCTTGTCGTAGCCCAAAATACGGGCGGCACCAGCATACGGTACGCCTTTTGTGTTTATCTGCATGTTGCACCTTCCATTGAAAACCTTAATCATAAGCTCCAAAGCCCCTTATCTTTGGATTTTTAACCTATTGACCCAACGGAGGATATGCTATTTGAGCTTTTACTCGGTGGTGCGGGTAGGTTGTTCATCGCGTAAAATACAGCTCCAAGCAACGCCAGAATAACAATGAAGACGATAAGCACCCTTGGATTTTGGGTTTTTGCGGCATGGAACATACCAACAAAAATTGCCAAGACGCTAATTACCCCGAACAGTTGCATTACCCTGGAAGAGAAAGGGCTTGTACCGTTACTCGAACTAGTTGTACTTGCCGGTGTTGATTTAGGAAGTAAATCACCCCACGGAACTTGGGAAAGCCCGTAGATAGCCGCAATGATAAGACCGATAACCGCACCAATAATAACCAGAACACCTAGTACCTTGAGTGCTGATTTACCTAGCTCTTGGCGGGCTACCCGCGCCTCTTCAGCATCCTTAGCGTCCTGAATAGCTTTAATCCAGTCACGCTGTTTATGGTCATAACCCAAAACACGAGCGGCACCCATGTACGGCGAGTTAGCCACACGGTCAATTATTCCTTGCCCTGCATTTGCGGTACTCAAAAGAACTACAGCCCCTTCTCTTTACGTAGGGCATCTAGGCGTTCCTGTGCCGTCAAACGGGTAAACTCATAATCATTACTACCCTCTTGCACTTCACGCATACCCTGCAAACGAGCCTCAGCTTCCTCTGCAAGCTTATCGAACGCGGAGCCGGTAGTTACGTCGCTCAGCTTATCCTTCAAGCTATTCACTAGCTCTTGCTGTTTCTGTGAAGTATGCAAATCACCCAGGCGACGCACCCCACGCTCAGCTTCCTTCAAGATACTAAGATTACTCTTAAAAGCCGCCTCCGTATCCTTCAGGAACTTACGGCTAACCCTCAGAGAGTTCTCAACATCAATAAGCTCAATAGCCAGCTCCTCATTGCGGGCGGCAACCTCTTCAGCATCACCCTTCTTACGCCAACTACCCTGACCCTTCAGACCAGCTTCAATCTCTGACTCTAGACGCTTAACCTTAGCCTCCAACATGGCAATATCATCTAGATAGTCAATGATATTAGGTGCCGAATCACCCAAAGCTTCACGTGTCTCAGCAATCAGTTTCAGACCCTTAGCAATCTCTTCTTCGTTTTCCATACCTACACTACTCATACGTTCAAAAACCCTTTCAAAAGTAATAATCTTCTCAAGCCTACTATCAGACTCTAGCCTGCTATCAGGCGGCAAACCCTGCCCAACATAGTACATCTTAGCCGCCAGCAAAGTCTCCCGCCTAATCTTAACCAAATCAGAGGTAAACATCAGGTCAGCACCCTCACGTTTCTGTGCACCCCTAGCCTTAATGAGAGCACTCCTCAAACTTTCAGGGCACCCCGTGTCGTAATAAGTAAGCAAAGCGTCAGCAAGCGTAAGCTTCTGCTCCAAAACAAGCATCGGTTCAAGCTCGGTAGGCGGCTCAACCTTAGCTTCACGTCGGAAAAACTTCAAAATAGAACCTTTCATAACAAAATTAATAACAGAGTCATTGTAGCATGTGTGGCATAAGGCGGTCACCCCCGGAACACAAAGGCGGAACACGGTCAGCAAGCTATAGGTTACACAGCCTAAAAAAGACCCCAAACAACCAGTAAAGGAAACACAGACGCAATGACCACTACCGCTGGGCTTTCACTCAACCAAATGCGCAAAGCAACAAAGCGACCCAACAACGTTGCTGAAACACGCAAACGACTCAACCGAATCAACGAAGAAGTAGCCGCCCACGCGGAAGCAACCCCCAACGAACAGCCAGCCACCAAAGAAAAAGAAGGCACCACTCTCACAGCTGAAGAACTCAATGAAATCATTGAATCGGCAATTAGTGCCGCCGCCAACGCAAACCGAACCCAAGAAAAGCCAGAAAAGGCTGAAACACCCAAAGTAGACACGTCACAAGCACGTACCATCAAGACAAGTCTAGGTGACGGCAACCCGCTACGATACTCAGTACCCGAAGAACGCGCAGACCCACCCGGCCTCCCAATCTGCGCAATCCTAACGGAAGCAATCAACAGGGGCGCAACCGACGTATACGTAACCCCAGACACACCAATCCGCTTCAAAATCAAAGGCGGAAACAACATATACGACGGCTTCAAAATCCCAGACCGCACCGAAATCAACCGTATGATGAAAGTAATCATACCAAGTGCTGAACGTGACATCTTCACGTCACAAAAAGAACTTGATACATCATACACACTACCCCTATACGAACACGCAGGACGAAGGACACGTGTCAATGTTAGCGCGGCAAGCCCCGGCTTCGACAACGCCGTACTATCATTCCGTATCCTAGCTGGAAACCTATACCACCCCAAGTACTACGGTCTACCCGATGTAGTCCTCCAAGCCATGCACCAATCCAGCGGTCTTATCGTATTCTCAGGGCCAACAGGCTCAGGTAAAACAACCAGTATCGCCTCACTGCTACTCTACGCATCAAGGGAAGTACACCGACCCGACGCTAACGGCAACCCAACAGGGCCGACAATCATCACCATTGAACGCCCAATCGAGTACCTGTTCGACAATAACAACGAGAAGGCAAACGGCTCACTCTTCATCCAGCGTGAAGTAGGACGTGACACATACTCATTCGATAACGCTATCTCATCAGCTATGCGACAGCAACCTAACATCATCCTTATTGGCGAGGTTAGGAAGTCGGTTGAAATGCAAGCCGCTCTAACTGCCGCAACAACCGGCCACCTAACCTTGACCACAGTACACGCCGAAGACACAGCAGGCATCATTCAGCGACTTATGGGAGCCGCAGATACGGGAGCTAATACCCGCGAAGACGTTCTACGCTCAATTGCCGCTTCCGGTCGTGTCTTTGTAACACAGGCTCTAGTAGACCGAATCGACGGCGACAAGATAGCTGTACACGAAGTTCTTGTTATCAAACAGTCAGACCAATCACTTATCCAGGCAATCCAGTCAGGCGACATCCGCCATATCCGCCAATCCCTACAGGCAACCGGCGAAGATATGAGTAGCCGTCTAGTGGAACTTTGCCGTGAAGGAGGGCCATGCTACCTCGAAGCGGCATTGAAGCACAGCCCAGACCCTCATAGGTTCTGGCAACTAATCCAACTTGAAGAGTCCAACGGAATTAGGTTCAACCGTGACCCGAGCAAGAAGGAAGAAGACCTGTGGTAGAGTAGCGTAAAACCGCATAACAAAAACCCCTCAAGAGAATCATCTTGAGGGGTTTTTGTTTTTGTAACCTTATGGCTTTACAGTCCGTGAGAGTAATAGCCGCATAACATGCCACAGATAGCCCAAGAAGCCGCCATGTAGCCCCTAAAAGCAAGCTTATTACAAGTAAGTGGGCTATGAAAAACCCTACCCTTAGAGAGCTATATAAGGAATCAATACACATACTGGAACATATTAGGAAAGGTGAACACTATATAGAAGTAAAGACAAAATATGCACAACTAGAACAACGGAACCTACAGGCAGGAAGTCGAGCACCAGCCATGTAGCCCAGCATACGTAAAAAGGGGAACCTTCAGCACAATCAAGCTAAAGGTTCCCCCTTTTAATCACGCCACATTAGAAACTAAAAACAGATTCCGTATTCTCAAACACGCCACCTTCAGGACGTTCCAACCTATAAGCAACAATACGGTCAGAAACACCCTCTTCAGAAGCCCACTTATTCACACGGCGAACCATCGTATCCACCGTACACAACCAAACCACCTTACTGAACACTGAACGGTCATCACGGTACTGCTCCAAAATCTCAACCAACTTACCCCTAGACTTAGAGGAACCACGCTCAACCTCAACCGCAATACTACGCGCCTCACCATTCTCACCACGCGGCAAAATAGCCACAATATCCGGCACATGGAAAGTCGCTGTAGAAGCCGCCGACAAAACAGCCCACATCCACTCATTACCACCAAAACACTCAGGGCCAACACCACTACCACCACCAGCACGCCACTCACGCAAAATCCTAGCACGCTCAGCAATCAAGTAATCACGCATCTCAAGCGCATTATTACCCCTCAAAAGACCCTGCAAAGAACCATTAATCTGACGGTCAGAGACAATATTAAACCCACGAAGAGCAGAACCACCTGAAGAACGACCACCCCAAACACCAGTACCAAGATTCAATACGTCAGTAGACCCGCACCACAACAAAGCACCAACATACGTAACAAGAACCCTATGCGGAAACTCCATGTTACCCAAAGACGAACGCTTAAACGCACCGCCACCAACACCGAACTCATCAAGCCCAACACGAGTACCCACCCAAACACGGTGACCACCAGCACCCGCAACATCAACAGCCTCAATACAGCCCCTAGACTGCAAACCCTTCAAATACTTCAAAGCCGTAACACGAGTAGACACACCAAGCAAAAGCATAGTAGCCCTAACATCAACCCAACCAAAAATACCGATAAAGCTCATAATCTCAACCTCACGGCGAACACCCATAAGACGAGGACGAACACCACCAGCGGCACGCTCCTTAGAACGCAAACGCTTCACCCTAGCCGCCACAACATCAGGCGACTCACCAACCAGCGGCGGCGACACAACATCAACACCACCAACACGACTCAACCAATAAGAAGACTGCTCAACAGCCAAAACATTAGAAACTTCAACAGACGACATAACGCCGCCCCTCCCATCATAATCAAACCTAAAAGAAGACAAATCAGAAACACCAACACCAACAGGGAACCCCAAAGAACCAGAACCGGAACCAGGCGGCGCAACAAGACCACCCAAAACCAAATCCTCAACCCCCGCAGACTCACCCAAAGCACGGGCACCAACACCACCAACAGGAACCCTAAACCCATCAGCAACAGCATTCAAATCAACCGAACCACCAAAAGACCAACGAGCACGCGGCGTAACACCAAATGAAAAACCACCATGAGTAAACACAGAACCAGACCAGCCCGACACAGAGGCATCCCACACATAACCCGAACACTCAGACTCAAACGACCTAAACGGCTTAGGAACATCAGAAAAATCCCTCACCCCAACACCACGCTCAAGAACCGAAGTGCCACCATGAGGCCAAACGAACCCCTCCGACACATGAGACAAACCAACACCAGACGGAAAAGCACCCGGCAACAAGCCAGCACCAACACCAGCAACAGCACCAATAACAGGCTTAGAAACAGTAGAACCAGCCAAAGAAACCTCCAAAAGTAATCAATAAAAACAAGGTATAAAACAGGCGCAACCCTGCAAAACAGAGCCACGCCCACCACTAACATAGCGGCAAATAAAAAAGGTGTGCTACAATCATAACAGTAATATTCAACCCCTTACAGAAAAGGAAACCCAACAAGTGAACACCCACCCCGAAGGTAAGGTCTACCTCAACGGCAAGCTCATCGAAGACCCCATCGAATACCTCTTCGCACCCCCGGAAGAACCGCCCGTCGAAGCTACCGAAATCTACCCGGAAGACCTAGTAGACACCCCGTTCATGCAGAAAGTCCTCAAGGCTAACGAAGCTCGTAAAGCCTTCATCGAACGCATGATAGACAGCTGGTGCGAAGAAGCAAAGAGTAACAATACCGAAAGTGAACAGCAGTAATGACTGACAACAAAGTAATGTACCCCATTCTGGCAATAGCCCTAGAAACCCATACTGACAAGGGATACTCAGGGGTAGTAAAGCTAGACCGCCTACTAGTCGTGCACTATATGGATGAGGAAGGGCGTGTTACCTTCAAATCATACAAGTACCCTAAATATAAGGACGGGTACGGCTCACCTAACGTTAAAATTGTAGGTGAAGATACTGTTGCCCCCTACCTCACTATAGGAAACGTGGGCGAAACTGACGAAATTCACCTCAATGACCCCCATCTAGTGATTATTCACGTAAACACTGTAAGCCTAATTTAATCACACCCGAAAAGGAAACCCTACCATGAATAAGTACCCCGTCATCAAAATTCAGTTTGAACGCCAGGCTATCAAAAGCATAATCTCCATAGGCACATACGAATACTCGGCAAAGATATTAACCCGCGTGCAATACCTGTTGCGTGACAACACGCTCTTCACAGAGTGGTTTGAAGACGGCAAACTAAAAATCATCCTCGACCAAGACGAAAAGGAACTACCATACATCACAGGCAACGAAGAACTACACCTGCACCCCAAGCACCTCGAAAACATTGAAACTATCGCCATTAAGTACGACTAGCCCACCCATAATACAACAGTGATGGGCACCCCAAGTAACTAGTAGGAGGTACCCTTTGCTGTTGCACGCGGGATACCTTGTATGTTACTCTATGTGTAGAGGTTCCAAGAACGGGACTTCAGAAATCCACTATCAAGGAGTAAAACATGGCAAAGAACCATCTGTCCTACGAAAGCATTAGCAAGCACTACGTATTCTACACCTCACCCGACAACCCTAATAAGGAAGACCAGACCGACAAGAACATTGCTAAGCGCGAGAACGAGCTCCGCGAGGAAGGTTGGGTATCAATCCCTGGCACCTTTGAACTAGATGCACCCCAACGAGAAATCGTGAAGGCTGAACAGGGCACCGAAACCGGTAAGCACCTTGCACACCTTATCAAGTTCCTTGCGAGTAAGCATCAGAAGGAAACTGGCACCCCTTACAAGATGTACGCCCACCTTGACGTATGGGCGAACTCCGAAGATGAGGATGGTATTGGTGAACTTGGGGTTGATGTTACCTTCACTAGTGACCCTGAAGGTAAGCGCAAGATTGGTGTAGCAATGTTTACCTACCTGGGCTTTGAATGGGACGACACTTACGCCGGACTCACCGCCGAAGAATGGGTCAAGTTGGACGGTAAAACCTTCCCCATCGGAACCCCCATCTGGGTAGATGGGGGAAACCGAATCGAAATCCTCATCGACCCCAAACAGGGCAAGTAACCCCCTGTAAACCAACAAAGGGCACCCCCTTAAACTAACAAGTAGGGGGTGCCCTAAACAGTACCCACCACTAAACCACCAACACCAAACCCAAGGAGAGTAAAACACTATGCGAATCCCCCTAGCACCCCACACCCTAACCACCGGCGAAGCCTTCATTCTACAAAACAACAACGAAAAATCCCTATACAAAGTAACCCACACCAACAACAACACCATCACAGCAGAACTCAAACACACCACCAACAGCGCCACAGCACCCCAAACCATCACCGGAACCCTACACAACGGAACCCTAACCACCACAACACCCGTACACAACACCCGAACACCCAAAATCATCGACCTCACCACCACCAAAACCAACACAATAAAAGCCACCACCAACAAACCCGAATACACCATCATCAGCAAGAACACCAACGAAGACATCAACATCTGGCAAACCATCGAAACAATCACACCAGACGTAACCCTAGTACAATCACAAACCAACCCCACCCAAAAACGCATACACCTAACACCCCAACTACAAAAAGAAATCAACACAAACACCACCAACCTAACACCCACACACACATTCTACCTAGCCAACAACAACACAGAATGTGTACCCCACGACGCGGCAAAAGCCCTAAAAACCATCATCAACCACCCCCACTGGAACGCCCTAAAACAAAAAGCAGTCAAGAATAATGACTGGGAAGCCACCCTAACCACCGACTACCTAACCGACACATACTGGGAACAAATCAGCACCGACTACAGCGACGGCTACGCATGGGGAGTCTCCTACGACCTCATCATCGACTACACCATCGACTACGCAGAAGAGCTAAAACACCTCACCAACAGCACCGAACCCCAAACCCCAAACAGCAAAAACCTAACACCCAAACAACAAAAACAACTCACCACAATGCTGAACAACATCATCAAAAAACTCGAACAATCCGAATGGTACGAACCCGACCCCGAAGACTACACCATCATTCCCTACATCGAATAGTTTGCGTACCCCTAGCCGGTGTGGTAACCTATACCTACAGGTACCACACCGGTACCCCAAAACACCCAACCAAGAAAGACAAAATGGCACAGAAACCAACCACCTACGAAGAAACCCTCACCGACTACATCACCTACGAAGAAACGCTCACTGGCTACATATTCTGGGGTGGCAACGGCAAGGAAACCGAAGACACCAGCCTCAACAACATTATCAAGCGAGACAAAGAGCTCCGCGAAGCAGGCTGGGTACCAGTACAGGGTGCCTTCAGTCTAAGCGCCCCCCAACGAAAAATCGTCAAACTTGAACCCTACAAAGAAACAGCAATGCACCTAGCACACCTTTTGGCGTTCTACGCTGGCAAACACCAAAAGGTACACAACACCCCATACACAATGTACGCCCGCCTCAACGTATGGGTAAACACTGGCGACGAAGATGACCCTTACGAAATCGGAATTGACACCACTTTCACTAGCGACCCCGAAGGTGAAAATAACATTGGTATTTCAATGACTACCTATATAGAAGGCGACGATTGGGGTGGGCTAACCATGAAAGAATGGCTTAAACTAGATGGTAAAACATACCCCATCGGAACCCCCATCTGGGTAGATGGGGGAAACCGAATCGAAATCCTCATCGACCCCAAACAGGGAAAGTAACCCTAACACAGTAAGCCACGGCAACCCAAACAAAACACAGGTTACCGGGGCTTCATGCTACCTTTTCAATACAGAAATCGCGTATCCCGCACTAAGGAAGGAACACCCACCATGAGCTTCTACCACACCAACTGTAGCTACGACCCTACCGATGCCATAGGCAACGAACCAGAGCGATACCCAGGAGAACCAGGCTGGCAAACCAACGAAGAAGAATACGACTGGAGAGCTTGGAGAAACACCGTCGTAATGTCTGAACCCCCAGAACACGAGTACGAAGACTACCCTAACACACCATATGAAAGCATCTCTGTGGCACTTGAAAACAGGAAATAACCAGACACAATCAACACCACAAAACATTAGCCGCACACGCAGGAAACCAGGGGCTTCAAAGCACCCCGCCACACCAAAAACAAGAAAAGTTGCACACACCTCACCAGTGTGATAACCTACACCTACAAGTACCACACAGGTACCCCTACCCCCGAAAAGGAACCCTATAATGGCAAACGAAACCACCCGCAAGCTCGACCCTACCACCGCCGTAAAGAAGCAAATCACCGAATACATCGACCATCTAGTGAAGTGCGGTGACCTGCAAATCACCAAAGAAAACTACCACGACCTGTCCTTCAAACTCCAAGCCGCCGCCGCAAAATACGCCCTCGAAGACCAATACAAACCCCAACCCACAGCACTCGACATCATTGGTGACCTACACACCTCCGCCGCAATCCGCCAATACCTCAACATCACCCAAGAAGAACTAGACAAGCTAGTCGAAGACCACCTCATCCTCAAACTCACCGACGGTAAAGGACGCAACGGATACCCCAGCATCCAATTCAAAAACGGAAAAATCCGCCCCGACCTCCAAAAAATCATCAAAACAACCCTCGACTTCCCAAACCCACTCGACCCAACCCAACCATTCCGCACCCCCTGGGAAGTAGCCTTCTACCTAACAAGTGAAGACCTACGATACGGCGGGCGCAACCTTGCCGAACACCTCGACAAGTACCCCGAAAAGCTCGATGAAGAAATTGATATACTCCTAGCAAACCTAAACACCAGCGCTTGCTACTACTAAGCAAACACCAATAAAAAGAAACCCCCGGTAACCTGAACAACACAGGCACCGGGGGTTTACTAACACCCAAAACACCAAATAAAACACTACCCAAAAACCCGACAATAAACCCTACAGTAGGTCAGACACAACACCGGCAACATCCACCAAATCAACACCCAAACCCGCAATAGGTGAACCAACCGGAACATCAACAACACCACCAACAAAACCCTCACCAACACCAGCAGAACCACCAAACAAACCAGCAGAACCACCACCACCAGAAACAACACCAACCGGCGAACCATAACCCTCACTACCACCAACAAAACCCAAACCCAAACCCGGCACAATATCAGAACCAGAACCAGTAGAAACAGACCCTACAACATCACCCCAACAAGCACGACCAACACCACCAACAACAGACCCAACCCAATTACGAACAAGCCACCAATCACCAAAACGACCCAAACCCGAAACACCAGAACCCACCGGCGAACCACCAAAAACAGACCCAAACCCGGCACCCAAATCAACAAAACCAGCAGGAGCCAAACGCGAACCAAACACCAAACCCCTATGCGTCACACCATCAACAACAACCTCAGACCCAACACCAACACCACCAGAAACACCAACAACACCAGGAACAAAACCACCAGCACCCAAACCCGAAACACCCAAAACACCACGCCAACCAGAACCCCCACCACCAACAGACAAAACACCCAAAGAAGCCGAAGACAAACCCCAAGACACAGACAAACCACCAAAACCAGACACACCAGACACCACAGGAACACCCACCAAAGACACACCACCAGAACTACCAGAAACACCACTAGAAATACCCGAACCCACACCAACACTCAAAGGAAAACAACCCACCAAAGCATCACCAACACCAGAAAAACCAGAACCCCCACCACCAAAAGGCAAAGCACCAAACCCCACAGACGAAACACTCAACCCCGAAAAATCACCCACAAAACCCTCCCACAAAGGAACACCAACACCACCAACAACAGACAAACCACCACCAGAAACACACCCCAAAACACCACCACACTCCTCCACAAAAGACAAAGACACCCCACCAGACACAGACACAACACCACCACCAGAACCCCCACCACCCACAGACACCAAAAACCCATCCCACACACTAGACACAGACCCAGACACACCAAAAGAACCACCAGAACCCACAGGGGCCTCATAGGGGCACTCAAATACATCAGAGGTATAATCACCCACCCCAACACCAAAAGAACCCACAGAAGGCTCTACAGGCTCCACAGGGGGTGTAAAAGAATGACCATACCCCCACGCCTCCTCAACATTAGACGCAATAAACCCCCTACCACTAACACCCCAAGCAGAAGACTGCCAACCACACTGCACAAAACCAGGCATAGTCAAACCACTAGCAGACGGAGGATTATGACCAACAGGGGTATAAAGTACACCACCATCAGGTAGCGTATCACCTATCGGTGGGGCTGTTAGAGTGCCAGGAACCCACGTCTCAACAACATCAATAACAGCGCTATCTACAGCCATACTCAAAGCCCTTTCCCACAATCACAAAAGTGTGACATAAACATAATTTTAGTGTGTTATATCTTCTACAAAATTCCGAGCGGAACACAACCCCCAGAACAGCAATTAAAAAAAATACCCATAGCAAAGGGCTAATAAAAGACGACCCCCAACACAAAACCCAAATAAAAATAACAAAAATTTTTCAACACGCCACACCCACCAAAAAACACAAACCACCAAACCCAAAAAACAAGCGCCCATCACACCACCATGATAAACGCCACAACAAACGGGTAACACACAACACAACAGCACACAGCACACATACAGAACACAGAGAAAAACATACACAGCCACACAGGATACATACATACAGAAGAGCACACACAGGCGGACACATATAGACACATAAGAGTAACAGACACATACACATAGGCAACACACACATACACGGACACACAAGGAACACAGACACAATAGACCCAAGCACACAGTAGGCACATAACAAGGAAACAAACACACAAGCAAGTAACAGACACACACAGGAATAATATATACACAATAAGGGAACAGACACACCACAGCAATAGACACACAGTAAAGGAATAAGCACACAGTAAGAGAACAGGCACACAAGCAACAGACCCAAGGAGAACAATACATAAGACACACAACAGACACATACAGGGGAACACATAAGACACAGAGGGGGTAGCACACAGACACAATAGACACACAAGAGACAATACACAGGAATACAAGAACACAACAAGGGCACAGGGGAACAGAGGGAACAAAGGCTAGACAGAACACACCAATAACACAGCTAGACAGAAACAACACAACAGACACACAGAGAACAGCTAGACAGAACACACAGGGGATAACACACAGAACAGAACAAAGGTAAAGAAGGCTAGACAGGGCACGGGGTAATAAAGGGCAGAAGAAGGGCGGGCAGAAGGGGAAGGAAAGGGGGAAGGGTAGGAAGAGTGGAGGGTTGGAAAGGGGAAGGTGAAGGGTTGAAGGTGTAGCGGGGCGGTAGTAGGCGGGGTGGTGGTGTTTATTCTCTGTTTTGTTTTGTTTTTTGGGGGTGTTTTTCTTGTTTTTGGCTGTTTTTTGGGGTGGTTTTTTGGTATAATGGTTTTGGGTGGTTTTTTGGGATACTCGCCCCGTGTGGAAAGTAGCCTTTTGCCTTGTCAGGGCGTTATGCACTGTGGTGCATTTTCTTCATTTTCGGGGTCTATAATCAACCTGTAGGGGTTGTTTTTGGGTTGGTGGGGTACCTTACTCCTGTTTAGGGTGTGTGGGTGGGGTTATTTTAGGTATAATGAGGGTTATGTATTATTCAATTGACGGCTGGAGGCGTATCTGTGTTTGCTACGACTGGTGAGACTCTTTATGTGTTTTTCAGTGGCGCGTTGTTCACTTGTTTTGGGGCTTGGTTCTTTTGGTGGGTGGGTGATAAGAAGCTTATTTCGCGTGATGGGGTGCATATGGTGTGTTTGTTTTTAGTTCCGGGTGTTCTGTCTGTTGTGGTGGTATTGCCAGTTGTTCTGAGGTTAATGTTTGGTTGGTCATAATAAGTAGGAACGCGAGCGCCTAACTGTGAAGGAAGAAGTACCCATCGGGGCGGCTACAGGAATCACCGAAAGCACCAAAGCTGAAGGCGGTAAAGCGCCTGAAGCTGAAGTGTCTGAACCTGCCGAAGTAACCGGTAGTGTTCTTAGCGACGGAGAACGCGCTGAACTCAAAGGGGCACTGAACGCACTCAAAGAGGCTGAAGAGGCACCGGGTGCACTCAATGACTAGCCCTATAGTTGTTACTGTCGTGTAGCGCCTAGACGCAGTTCAGGTCACCCCCCCCCGCGAGCGCTTACTAGTTGCTTGTGCGTGTATTGAACACCCCCTAGTGGTTATCCGCCGCTAGGGGGGGTGTTTCTTTTTTTGGGGGGTGCTTGTGTCTATATGTGCTGTCTGTGTCGCCTGTGGTAGGATGGGGGTATCTTATTGTTAGTATTGCGGGGGTGTACCCTGAGAGGATTTGATGTTTATGATTGAGCCGTATGTGTCGTTGGTTTGGTGGGCTGTTGGTTGCCTTGTGGTTGCGGTGGTGTTTGAGGTGGTAGCTTTTAGGTGTGTGTCTGTTGGGCGGCGTTCTTGGTGTGGTTGGTTGGGTTGGGTTCATGTGCCTGTTTGGGGGCTGTTGGTTGCGTTGTTTGTGGTGGCTTGCAGGGTTGGTGATTTGGGGGTGGATGCTTTTGGTCTTACGGCTGGGGTTGTTGGTATTGTGGGTTGCCTGTGTGTTCTTCCTGTTGTGGCGATGAGTGTTACAGGTGAGTTGGATTTTAGGGTGTTCCGCCCGATTTCTGTTGTTCTTTTGCTTGTTTTGCCTGCGGGGTTGGTTTTGAACTCTTTCATGACCGCTGGTGATGGTTTCCGTTCAACGTCGGTTGAGTACACTGTTTCTGGTGATGGTTCCAAGTCACCTGTTGTGTCTGAGCGTCATGATTTGGCGCGCGTTGGTTCTTCAGGCTGGGTTACAGTTTCGGCGGTTGAGCATAAGCGCCCTGGTAGGGATAGTGCCTCTGAGATTCGTACTGCTTATACGTGGAGCGAGGTGCGCGGCAATGAGACTGTCGCTAAGACTGCTACTGTTGAGCAGGATGACGTTTCGGTAGTTGAAGACGTTGCGGCTGGTGGCACGCCGTGGGTTGAGTACATTCCCGTGTATCATCTTGTGCCTGCTGGCATTTTTGATGGTTTGCACGCTGACCCGGTTCAGGGTAAGCTCTGTGTTCGGGGGCGTGATACTGACTGTAAGGTGAACGCATTGCGGGCGAACATGAAGTATGTGCTACATGTCCCGGCGATCGCCTAATAGTCAATGAACTATCACGCTAGAGGTGGTGTCAAGTTCCGGCGGGTAAGCGCCTCTAGTCGCACCCTAGTTGCTCTGCGGTAGCCCGTAGTGCCCACGCTCAGCTTTTGACTTAATGTGGGTACTACGGGCTTTTCTGTGCCCTCCTGTAACCTTTCAAGGATTCGGGTATTGTGGTTACCCGTGTCCGGCGCGTACTGTGCATGGCGGCTTCTTTTGTGGTAGGATGGGTGTATCTTATATTGTTGTTACCCCTGTTGGTTGGGGGTATGTTCTTTTGGAAGGATTTATTTTTTATGTCTATTGTGTCTGTTTGCCCTGGTGATGTTGTGTCTACTGGTGTGGGTGTTCTGCATGTGGGTTCGGTTATTGTGGAGCGTTCGCGTGCGGGTGAGTCTTTTGCTGTGTCTGGTGTTACTGGTGATGGTGTAGTTCACTCGAATGTCTCTGTTGCCGCTGATGTTGTGCCGTTGGCTGTTGATGCGTCTGATGCTGAGGCGTTGGTGTGGTTTGACCGTGAGCGTTATTTGAAGCGTTTGAGTGCCGCTGTGTTTAGCCCTGGTGATGGGTTTGCGGCTTTGGGTAGGTGTATGTCTGAGTGGGTGGATTTGTCTTTGTTTGACCGTGAGCCGGTGGATACTGTGCTCGGGTATTTGAAGGCGGCTGATGATGACCTTGTTGCGGCTCACTGTTGGATTAAGAAGAAGCGCATGGAGTGCCTGCGTGCCTTTGAGGATTTCCATGCAGGCTGGCTGAAGTCTCAAAACAGGTCTTGGGTCGAGCCTGATTTTGATGAGTACAGTGAGTACCGTAAGTGGTGTGATGTTAAGCTTGTAGTTGGTGGTATCTATCAGTTCCAGCGTGAATATAAGTATGGGTATTTTAAGGTTATTGATAATAAGCTCAAAACCGGGATTGTTCTTTATGGCGGCTCTAGTGGTGTGAGTGACCGTAAAGGGGGTATTTATGATACTGACAGGGGTTGTGTTTATCTGCGGATTGCGGTTGGTGACGATGACCTTTGGGTGGCTGATAATACTGTGAAGCTTCTGCCTATCAGCTCTTTTGAGCATATTGACGCTTACGTTGAGTCGAGCAAGTATGAGGGTGTTTCAATTCCTGATGCGTTGCGTGACATTTTCCTTGACATGTTCAGTGCTGGTGAGGGTAAGCCTAAGTGCCTACCTACCCGTGATGAGCTTTGGCGCGGTGACTGGATGGGCGATTACGGTAAGTGTTGCGGTAGGATGTTGGAGGTAACCGCTAACATGCTGTTTGATATTGAGAAGAGTGTCGGGTATGTCCGGTGGGTGCGTGACCTGTTGAAAGACTTCTACCATGACGAACTAGGGTTTGACATGGCGGCGGGCGGCAAGTACCTCTAACGGGGTTGCAGGCAATTTAGCGGGGTTGCAGGTGACCGGGGGGTGTTTCCCTGTCCTTCACCCTTGGTTAGCTGGCTCTCTTTTGCGAGCACCCACTTAGGCGGGTTCGTCTTAGTGGTGGTTGCCTGATTGGTTCACTGTATGTGATAATGGGTGTGAGTACTTGGAGTAGTACTCACACCCATTTGTTTATTTTCTATGGAAGGAAAGTGTTTGCCTGTTATGGGTACTGTGCAGAATAGTCGTTCTTTGGTTCGTGTACCTGGCATGGTGGATTCACGCCTGTTTGCTGAACAGTTCGCGAGCGCTAACGCTAAGGTCACCGCTAGGCGTACAAGCAATAGTGGCATAGAGTCTGTAGGTGAGTCGCCTGATAGCCCTGCCCCGTTCGTTAAGACGTGGGTGCTCTCTGGCTCTTTGGGCACCCCTAGTGCCCGTGTAGAAGAAAGGTAGGCTGAGGGCTTGTCTGTCCCGGTTCTTATTGCCTGGATTATTTTCTCCCTAGTGTTTGTTGGCGGGTTGTTTCTCTCTATTGTCCTTGCCGCTGTCGTATGCCAATTCGCTTTTTACTTTGGGAAGAGCGAGAGGGGTGTCGCATGGATATTTACAGGGGTTGATTTGGTATTAATTGCTGTTGCCGTCTGTGTAGCTCATTTCGGGTTTCACGTAATCTAGGTGGCTTCAATCTGGAAGAAGATAGGGTGTGGCTCTATTAGGGGTTGTTTGTACCCCGGCTAGGTGTTGATACTCGCCCTACGTGAAAAGTAGCCTTTCCCCTAGTCAGGGCGTTTTGCATTGTGGTGCAGTTTCCTGTTTTGGGGTGCTGGGTTTAGGGTTTCAGTGTCTTGTTTTTGTTCTAGTTTTTAAAGTTTTTCGAGAAAGGGCGTGATTGCCTATGGGTTTGCTGATTCTTTATTCGGTGTGCTTTATTGCTTGGGCGTGGTTCCTTGTGGCTAATTGGCGTGACCTTACGCATGAGTTGCGTATTGGTTGCATGATTTTTTGTTCCTTGTTCTTTGCGATGACTGTTCTTTCGACGGTTGGGCTGATTGTCACGTCTGGCTAACGTCGAGCTAGTAGTACGTGAACATGGGTAGCCGATTTTTTGATTCTGCGGTATACTATCGCTACCTAGTTATTTTCTGATTGAAAGGTTTACCCCCTGATGAATATTTTCACTGAAGCTTTCACCTATAACGGTGACGGTACTTTCACTATTACTGAAGAAGCACTGCGTAGGGTATTTACCAAGATTCACCTCGAGGCGGCTGTATGGTGTAGTCCTCGAATGAGGAATGATGATTACTATCAGGCGCTCTCCAAATATGAAGAGCGTAGGGTTGGTGAGGTGGAAGATGAGGCTGAGCGTGGCAAGCTACTAGATGAGATTGATTCTATTGGCATCAATGCGCTGGCGGACTACACTGTAGACAAGCTCAAGAGTGAAACCTACGCACCCCCTATGTATCCAATGTGGCACCCCTAGACTCTAGCATGAGCCTCACTTAGTATAAGCGAGCACCCATAGCAACATTCCCACTGTTGCTACGGGCGCTTTCCTATACCCTTGGGCGCCTATAGTGCGACTCACTCGCCACTTACCCTTCAGGGGGTGAGTCTTTAGCCTTAGTGGTTATGGTACACTGTGAGTGTAATAATTTTCTTTTCTACTATTCGTTCACATGGAAGGTTGTAACTGTTGTGGAGAATCTGAAGGTTGGTTTTGGTGACCAGGGGTTTAGCCCCAAGGTGGTAGTGCCTTTGTATGAGAGTGAGAAGACTCTCGCGCAGGCGGTGGGTCGTATTAACCGTGAAGGTAAGTACGCTAAGGTATTCAGTGAAGACGGGATTACTAATCATGAAGACACAGACCTTTATTCGGGGTATGACTATCAGTGGTCTACCTGGGGCGCTACATGCGGTCTGGAAATCCTCTCTGAGTCAGGGGCACGGGTTGGCGTGATTCGTTTCTTGGACCTGTCTGTAGCTAATCAGCACCTATTCACGGCGCTTGCGTGGCGTGGCGGGTGCGCTACCGGCTGGAAGCTGACCCTGAACGACCCAGCGGATAAGGAAGCCACGTTCACCCTGTACGAGGTGAACAACGGCATCAGTCTACCCGAAAAGAAGAAGGGTAAGTAGGGCACTATGGCAAACTTCTTCCTAGGGCTGTTCCTGGTATTGATGCTACTGTTCTTTTGGTCACGGACTTTTTGGTATATTGTTGGCTGGCTCTTGGGAATGTCCCTCTGGGTAAGCGCCTTTGGTTACGCCCTATCCCTAATGTTTAGTGACCAATCAGCAACCCCGTATATTTGGGGTACTATCCTTGGTATACCCTTGTATTGTGTCGTCTCCTTATTCTTCTATTTCACATTTCCAGAGGAGCCTGAGCCCTACTCTTGGGATTACCTGCGAAACCAGCGGCGTTAAGCCGTCATGTGGTTGTCTATCATAAGGAAAGGAGTAACCATTGCCTGATTCACATTATTCACATTTCATACTTGGTATGCTGGCGCTTAACATAATCCCTTGGGTATGGGGAACAGCTTGTTTCCTGGACGTGGGCACTAAGAAAGGGTGGCGTGGCTTCATTGAGTGTGTTGGCTGGGCTGGGTACGTGGCATTGTTTTTAGGTTCCAGTCTGGGTGGTGCGGCGGCAATATTAAACCGCCCCTTCCGTGGTGATGAATTTTTGGCTGTAGTTCTGATTGAGTTAGCGGTGTTCGCCGTAGCTACCGTGTGCGTATTTATGCCCGATTGGTTCCCCGCTTCAAATGATGTGGACAGTACGGAATAGTGGCGCGTAATGCGGTTGTTACTATAGGCGCTTTCGTGTACCCTTTTGTTAATCTTTTACTTTTTATTCTCTTATTGGAAGGAATTACCTATCATGACTATCAGCAATGAGGGGCGCGCCTTGGTGCGTGAATTTAAGAAGGTCGATTGGGACGGTGGTTCCCTTAATCTTGCTGTCCGCCCGCCTTTGGGTGATGATGTGCCGTCCCGCGTGTACTCTGACCATGTGATGACATGCAGTAAGGGTGGCTCCCTGAGCCTTATGGCGCGTGATTGCGCTAAAGCTCTCGAAGCGGCTCTTGAGAAGACCGGCGGCAATGATGAAGCGTTGCTAGAGTTTGCGAGCGCTGTACTAACCACACTCCGCCACGAGATGCACACGGCGGCAATGGTTGCATACCCTGACTATCTGATGGATTGGAGCAAGAGGGTCGTAGCCGAGGTGAACGAACGATACAAGGACGACGAACGCTCATACACCCCCACTGGGCGTAACGAGTTCACCCTTGAGCCTAACCCCTACGACGAGGAAGAAGTCAAGTGATGATATGGGCGTTTATTCTTCATCTAGGGGTCACCACGATAGTTGTTAGTGTCGTGTTGCTCGGCTTCAATTTCCTAATGGAAGCTTGCGGCCAGGACTCAGACTCAGCACGCGAAAACTATAGTACCCTAGCCGGATTCTTCCTAATAGGTGGTGTTTTGGTTGCTATTGCTGGCGTGCGTTTCATGCTAAACCATTAGGTGACATTCGCCTACAGAAAGAAGGTTGTAGGTACTATTGGTCTAGTACTTGTCATTAACAACGGATAGCACTCTTCGCACATTTTGGATTCATTATTAGAAAGGTTCACTAGTTATGGGTGACTTGGTTCACGTAGCGGCTTGCGTATCCATTGCGGGCATGTTGTTTGCATTGTCCGGGCAAGCTATCGCAATAGAAGCCTCCAATATGCGAGGTAGTGCCCCTGCTAAAGCTAAACGCTTCGGTATAGTGCTTGTAGTTATCGGGTGGGCACTGATGGGCATTAGCTTCATTATCTGGCTAGTGAACTAACAAATTTCAAGGAGGTAAATCTTGGATACTGTCTTGGTTGTGCTGTTGCATCTTATTATGTGTATGATTGGCTCTTTCGCGGGGCTTGCCGTATTCATGCGGGGCGTGATTGCTATCCTCCCAATGGAAAGCAAGAAAACTGTAACTAAGGGCATACTCGTTGCGTGTGCCGGATTAGCGGCAACACTATTCTTCGGGGCACTAGCAACCCACCCGCCCGTGATAGCCGCCTAACTACCGTGGTGTAGTGGGTTTTGCGTTCCGGTCATTCGTCATGCTACAATAAGAGTGTCCCGCTAGGTAACTAGTGGGAACAACATACACATAACCTTACTGTTGCGAAAGCCTCTATGTCTTTATCTGCAAATGAAGACATAGGGGCTTTCTTCTGTGGTATAATAGGGGTGTTCACTATTCCTGTTTCACCTGTCACCTGGAGGGTTCTATGTTTTTCTATATTGGCGCTATTGCCCTGAGTCTATACGCCTTATACTCCAAGATGAGCACTGAGGATTATCTCATGTGGTTCGCTCTACTTGTGTTCTTCTCATTCATCCTTGGGTAGGTATCCCACTTCGCACATATTCGACTTGCATACTATTTTAAATCTGTTTTAGACTATAGGCGTAAAGCAACCCAAAGTTTTAGAAAGTTTTCAAGCCTACCGAAAGGTCGTTCATTATGGCACAGGCAACCCTTAATCCCATCAAGTTCCTTGGTCGCCCTCTCCTTAAAACTGGCGAGTCAGGTCGAACATTCTTGGGTGAGAAAGTTGAGCTTGACCGCGATGCTGTTATCGAAGCACTAAAAGAGGTTAAGCTTTCAGCTATCCATGCTGTAGCTGAGGAGGAGCCCGGCATCTTTACTCTGGCATTGGACATATGGGAGGAGACGAAGTATATGCCCGGCTTTGCAAACCATACCCCGTTCGTTGCTTTCATTTGCAATAAAGACTCTCTGACAGGCGGCGCTAACTACCGTATTTACGCCATTGTGGAAGCCGATGGCGAAATTGCAGACGATTTCCAAACCATGCTTGAGTCTGGCATCCCAGCCAGCGCTAAGTTCAATGAGAAAGACGGTATTACCACCAGCTTCTAACGCCCCCCTAGTGGGTGCCACCTAGCACAGGTGGTTACCTGTCACGTTTTATTAGACCTTGATTTGAAAGAAGGTTACACCCCTCATGTCACCCCGCACTGTTGATTCTGTGGTGAAGGATTTCCTAAAAATTGAATGGGATGCCACTCTAGTAAGCATGACCGCTTACCCGCCTGGTGACTATGTAGAGCAACCTGTACGGGATAACATGGCTAGGTCACGCAATAAGGCAGAGGCTCTCGCTAAGGTTGCCGAACAGTCCGCTAAGTATCTTGAGATGGTTGCTAATGGGTCGAGTGGTGACCTTGAGGATTTGCTGATTTTTGCGAGCGCGCAGGTTTCTGTACTTCGTGAACAAATGGCTAGTATTTCTGACTTGGGGTACTACTCTGAGCATGTTGCAAGCAAGGCGGCACGCAAGACACTATCTGAAGTTGCTGAAAGGTACGCGCCTTATAGGAAGAATTGGGCTGAGCGGCGTGAGAGTAAGGGGCTTATTTTCAAGCAAAACCCTCATGTGAGCTAATTCACACGGTTTTAACTTGCATGGGGGTTATTGTTGTGCCATAATAGAAATGTAGCAAGGGGATAACCCCTAAAGCTACTTCCACTATCTACCTTATGAAAGGGTGTTCATCATGGCACGTTTTAAGATTGCGAATCACGAGCTGGCTGTCGAAGCTGTCAAGGAAGGCATGAAGCTTTACCCCAGCCTGATTTGCCGTGACCACTACAGCAAGCAGGGTCGCTTTACCGTATGGTGCGGCGAAGAACGTGGCACTGTTGATGTGAAGGTACTTGCAGATTACGAAAACTTTAAGGATGTTTTCGAGACCCCCAAGGTCAATTGGGAAGAGGGTTACATCACCATTAACAAGAAGTAACCCCTAGTGCCCCGTATCTAACCTAGCCGGGTTGGATACGGGGTTTTCTATGCCCCTATTGGTTGATAACGCATCTCAAATATAATGTTACCTAATTCACATGATTTTAACTTGCGTACCCCTAATAGTTGTGTCATAATAGTTATATAAGCAAGAGAGAAAAGCTCTCAAGCAACCCACTATCTATCTACTGAAAGAGGTTCCATCATGAGCAACTACCGCATCTTTAACCTGGTCGAGGGCGCTACCCCCACCCTGGAAAGCATGGCAAAGGCACTGGTCGCCGCTGAAGAAAATGAGTGGTTCCGTGATGACACCCTCTGCGTAGATGATGTCAAGGTCGAAAACGACGCGCTTCTCTTCGAGATTGACGGCTCGCACTTCAAGGCTGTAATTTCCGGTCGAGAAATCCACCTGTACGCCCGCAATGACGAAAGCGAGCTGGGCACCGACGGCGCAACCCAGTTCATTAAGACCATGAACCGCATCGGTTGCACTAAGGAATACATCTACTAGGCAACCACCCTAAACCACCCCCCCTATGGACTCTACCCGCCATAGGGGGGTAACACTAATCATAGGAAGGTCTACCATGTCGCACGCTCTCGAAGCCGCCGCAGAACTCTTTGAAGCAATCGAAAAGGACGCACGCGCCCTAGCATTTCCCGTGTCTGAAATGGATAAGAACGACTTCACGCGGGCACTCATGCCTATCAGCACTGAGATGCGTGTTATTGCAGGCTTTGCACAGCGCTACGCGGAACGTTGCCGCGCCTATCTTGAGAGTGGCAACATTGCCGCCGGTAAAGAGTTTGCCTATGTGCAATTGAAGGAAATTAGTAATATGATTAGTAATGCATGTGAAAAGTACCTAGAGCCAGGAGTCCGCTACCTACCGTATGACGTAAAACAGCACCTTACGAAAATGTACCTGAACTATACCATCTCAGTCGCACCGTAAGACCCATAAGACCCCCCCTTTGGAGCGAACAGGGGGGGGTGAGTGCCCCCCCCCGTAATACATACCCCTAGAAAGAATCAACATGTCAGCTACCATCATTGAACTTGATGAAGAAATTAAGGCGCACCTGACCCTTAGTGCCGCCCCCGATAAGCGTAAGGAAGTCGTAGAGTATCTTTCCTCAAAACACCCACCCGCCTATCTGGACGGCTACATTACAGTAGAAGAAGTAAGAGGAAGTAACTACCTTGATACTCTAGTGGAAGCGTATGGGTCTTGCATGGAATGTGAGCTTACCCCAAGCGTTGAGGTTCGTTTCGAGGGTGAAGATGGTACCCCTATCCGCGGAACCTTGGAGGCGGAAAATTGGCGGGCAATGTACCTGCTGGCTGGTATTGGGGTTACAGGTGCCGATATTACGTCCTACCAAGTGCAGGGCGGCGAATCTGAAGAGCTGGCACAAATGATTATTAGGAAGCTTGAGGTTATCGCCTACTAGGGGCTTTACCTAGACCACGAACCGCTCGATAGATTGATAGACCCCTAGAGGTGCCGAAGCCTGTAGGTAGAAGATAGTAGAACACGCCCCATAACCCCTATGTGACCTAGCTAGAAGCGTGCTAAGGGGAAATCCCCCCCTTGAAGACTTACATAATCCACCATCTGAAAGGAAATAACCCATGCCTACCCGTTGCACTATGTCTTTTGATAATCCTGTCTTCTATGTCAAAAGCTCTACCCTTAACTTGATTGACCTAAAGGAGATTCGTTCTGCTCGGGTATATGCGATTTCTGACCCGAGCGACGGGTTCCTCTCTGACATTATTGCCTTCTGTGATAAAGACGGTTTCTATCTGAGATGCGACACCCCTGCAAGAGTTCTTGTGTCAGGTGGGACTGACATTACCGAACACCCTATGAAAAGCTTTGATATTGACATTCTGAACCTTGCGTACCGCTACAACATTCTAATGGATAATGTGAAGGTGGAGAAGGATTCAGGTAACCCTGATTACTGGAAGGTTACTGTCGGTAGCTTACTGGTCTAACTTAACCCCCTATGTGACCTAATTCATATGATTCTGGCTTGCATAGGGGTTATGGGTGTGTCATAATGGAAGTACAGCAAGGGGGAAAGCCCCTAGCAATGAATCCACTATCTATCTACCGAAAGGTTACCGACCATGACCACCTACGCAATTCAGGACATCTTCACCGAGAGCGACGCTAAGGCTTACATGCTGAACGCACTCGAAGCTGTGAACTACAATGCACGCGAAAACTTTAACTACATCTTCGAGCGTGTCATGAATGGTCTGGGCATTACCCCCGACACGGTTCTTTACTACAAGATTGATAAGTACGGCGTAGACAGTGTAACCCTTGAGCTTTTCACTGATAAGGCGTGCACCAAGTACATCGGGCTTGATATTCTTATCGAAGAGCCTGCAAGTTTTGCTTTTGATTCACTGACTGTAACCCTGGGTGCAAACGAAGCCCCCTATGTAACCTTCATGTAACCCCCCATAGGGGTAACCCTATGGGGGGGGTACCCCGCCCTAGCGTAAGACATGCAGGGCGGGGTGTTACTGTATCCCCATAAACCGGGGCACCCCATATAGGGCTAGGTGTGTTCGACTTTGAGAGTTGCACGCCCCCGGTGAAGCCTGACATAATGGCTTACATAGGCACTAGGAAACCCGCCTAGCCACACAGCCCACCATTCCCGCCTGAAAGGAAAATAACACCATGACCAAGAAAAACGACAAGGAAGACCCCACCTGGGTAGAAGTCACACCCGAAACGGTTACCCCGCCCGCTGACCTATTGCGAGTGGCTAACCTTGTATATAACCCTATAAGGGCATATGAACCCACTAAAGACCCACGATTGAAGGCTATCGAAGAAGCCCTAGACTGGGGAACATACCCCGACTACCGTAAGGCACCATATGATGCCCTGGAGTTGCTGAAGGCGCTACCTAGCCGTGAGATTCTTGAAGCACGCATCAACTACTGTAAGCATGAAATGCAGGCTGGGCGTGTAGACCACCTATCGGGCAATATCCCTGCGTTCTTTAGCGGCACTTTGCTTACGGTTGGTGAGGTTTCCCGAAATACTGGAATCCCGGAAGATGAGCTACTACGTCAAGCGGACTCGTGCTATTCGCGGTTCATTACAGACCCGGCGGAGGAAGATTTTGACAGCGACGAACCGCCGCGTTTTTATTCAGAGCAGTTCAACCCTGATGGGACACTCAACGAACGTAAAGGTAAATATATTCAAGAAGCCGTAGAATATTACTCAGAAGAAGAAAGCTTCTACGGTGATGTGTTCATGCCCCAAATGATTCTGGGGTATGTTAGCCCGGTATCCTACGCCGCCTTGAGTGATGAGCACCTGGAAGCATGTAAGGAAACGCTTCGTGTGTATCAGGTGTTCCTGGGTGCCTTTGAGGGCGATTATGATGATGACCTGTTCTTTTAGGCGCTAAACATATATATTCCCCTGTGATTCACCCTCAATATGAGTAACCCCCTACGACTAACCCCTATGTGACCTATTTCACGTGATTTAGATTTGCATAGGGGTTATTGTTGTGCCATAATAGAAGTGTACCGAGGGGTTAGCCCCTCAAACAGTCCACTATCTACCGAAAGGTGCTAATCATGGCTAACACCGTATTCAACTTCAAGAATGGTTACGAAGACATCAAGGTTTCCGCTTGTGACTTCCTGATGCCCGATGATGAAGTAGCGAACTTTATCAACAATGAAGCAATTAGCGGTAAGTTTAGCTTCGAGTATGGCACCTGGGATTTTGACGGCTTCGATGACGATGAGGAAGACATGGTATTTATCAACTTCCAGGGCAACGACCCCCGTAAGACCCTCAAGGTAGAAGTAAGCAACACTAGCGAGTACTTCAGCTATTGGTGCGCAATTGCACGCAGTGAAGCTGTGATTACCGACTTTGAATTGATGACCGACGAGATGGAACGTCACACTATCCTCCGCATCAAGGGCTAAGCCCCTTATGATGCACCCCCGCTAGAGCTTTCCTAGCGGGGGTGCATCCAGCCCTAAATATAATGTGACCCAATTCATATAGTTTAGACTTGCGCACCCGGCTAGGGTGTGGCATAATAGTTATATAAGCGATAGAGAAAACCTCTAGAACTAGTTCGTTACCTACCTACCGAAAGGCTGGATACTATGTCTACCGTTATTACCTACTCCGAGTTCCTTCTCACCTTCGACATTCCCGAAGAGCTTAGTGCAAAGGTGAAGGTATCCGATTCAACCCCCGAGGTTGTTTCCTTCGTTTTGTCCGGTGGTCGTGGTTCCGGTCGTGCCGTGCTTACCGTAAAGCTCGACGGTGAAGAGTACAAGCTGAACACCCGCCTGTACCCCGAGGAGTATGATGCCCTTGACTCTATTACTAATGACGGTATCAACTGTGATGCCAACAAGATTGTAGGCATTGAATGGGGTTCCTACTGTGCTTACGTTGAGTTTGGAGAGATTCGCCTCGCGGTCGGTAAGGCACGCTAAGCCCCTAGAAGCCCTAGTTGCTGAACCTAGTAGCTAGGGCTTACTTCATGCCTTAAAACCCATGTGCTCTATTTCACATGATTTAGACTTGCATACCCAGCTAGGGCGTGACATAATAGTTATATAAGCATTAGGGATTCACCCTAGCAACAAGTCCACCACCTATCTACTGAAAGGGCTTCAAACATGGCACTGCATACTTTCAGCTTCAACGAAGATGTAACCGTCGAGGTTCACTTCGAGAATGTCCCGATGACCAAGTACCCGAGCGTCCTTGAATACATCTCCAAAAAGAAGCCGCTTATGCAGTTGAGTGGTGGATTCTTTGCGAGCGAAACGGACGAGTCCTATCGCGGGCACACTCTTGAAATGGAGTATGAGGCTGTAGCATTTTCAGAAATCGAGTTCAAGGGCGAAGACGGAAAGCGGATTAAGGGTAGCATCAAAACCAATAATAAGGGTCTAGAGCACGCCCTGGCATGTGCTGGAATGATTCACAGCATCATCAAAGCCTATAAGGTCGAGAGTGACAAGTCGAAGAAGTTCTTTTACTTGACGTTCCGCAACATGGACTAACCCCTAGCGGGTCTACCTGGAAGGCGGCATCTACCCCCTAGGTGCCGCCCCGCCTTAGACCCATATAACACAACAGAAACACCTAACCACCTATCCATTTACCCCCTGAAAGAGGTAGACCTATGAGTTCGCTAATTGCACACCCCCTAGTCCCTGTAACCGTCAATGAAGACACCCTGCATCAGGGCATTTCAAGCCTCAAGATTAGCGATGGGTTTGAAGAGTTGGTGAGTGATGAGCGGGGTCAGACCTATGGTGTTTCTCTTGATTGTGGTGAAGTAACCCTGCATCTAGAAGCCCCTGAAGAGGGTGCCACTAATAAGGCGCTCTATGCGTACTCACATGACGATGAATGTACCTGTAATGAAGTGTGCACCTGTGAAGAAGAAGAAAAGGATTACACGCCGCTACAGGTGCTTGTTGGATACATTAACAGCCTGCGCTACACTCTCTAGCTCACCCGTATACCTACCCCTTAATCCCTATGTGACCTATTTCACATGATTTGGATTTGCAAAGGGGTTAGGGGTGTGGCATAATAGTTATATAAGGCAAAGGGAAAACCCCCTAGAGCCAATCTACTACCTACTGAAAGGGTTAGGCACCATGTCTGTTACCGTTACCTATTCCGAGCTCATTCTCGCTTTCGACATTCCCGAAGAGCTTTCCGTAAAGATGCAGGAACTCGACCGCGACCCCGTAATCGTTGCCCTCACCTCGCCCGACGGTCTTAATTCTGAATATGCCGTGCTCACCGCACAGCTTGACGGCGAAGAGTATAAGATGAGCACTAGCCTGCTTGCTGACGAGCGTGATGCTCTTGAGGTAATCTGTGAAGATGGTATCAATATGGACACTAGCAAGGTTAAGAAAGCCGACTGGGGTTACCAGTTCGTTTACGTAGAGTTTAAGGATATTGAATACATGTCGTAAGGCACCCTAAGCCCGTAAGCCCTAGCCACTCTATACAGTAGCTAGGGCTTGCTTCATGCCTTAAAATTCATGTGTTTTATTTCACATGATTTGGGGTTGCATACCCGTTAGGGTGTGGTATGATAGTTATGTAAGGCGTTAGGGAAACCGCCCTAGAGCCAATTCATTACCTACCTACCGAAAGGCTAAATACAATGGCTGTCACTGTTTCTTACGAGCTCTCTCTCGACTACACTGCCCCCGAGGAACTTCTTAAAAAGATGGATGAGCTCAATGAAGACCCTGAGCCCGTTTCTTTGGGTTCAGATGGCACACTCACCGTTGAGCTTGACGGTGAAGAGTACGAACTGGATACTAATCACAGTCTTCTCACTGAGGAGGTTGATGCTCTTGAGACAGTAGGCTTTAGCACCGAGGCAATTGAAGAGATTATCTGGAGCGGGAATGATGTAATCGCACACTTCGCGGATATTAGCTACACCCCGTAAGGCGCTCTAGAGCCTATGAGTCCTAGTTACTGCATCTAGTGACTAGGACTCGCCCTACACCCCTCAATATCCCGCGTGACTAGCTTCACATGATTCTGGCTTGCAAGCCGCACTAGAGTGTGGCATAATAGTTATACAAGCAAGAGAGAAAATCTCTAGCACTACTTCTACCACCTACCTGTTGAAAGGTTGAATATCATGACCTCCCCCGCTTATATTTACGAAATGCCCATCGAGGTAACCCTTGAACAGGTCGCTAAGCTCATTGAAGAAGAATTTGGGGACGACTGTCACGAAATGATTATCAACCCCGGCGACGGCGACATCTTCTTCGAGGTTGATGGTGGTGAGAAGTTTGAGGTAAGCATCACCAAGAAGCTTGAAGATTACAATGAGTTTACTTTCTCAGGATTTGACGAGTCTTGCTGTGATGAACCCGAGTGCCTTGAGGAATGTGGAGAAGAAGACCTCTATGGTAACACTATTGGATACCAGGGGCTTGCTATCCGCAGAATCCTGAACAGCCTTGATAGGCGCGGCAATAGCTCCTACTAGACCTAATCTAACCACCCCCTCAACCGCTGAGGGGGTGGCACTATACCCCCTAGAAGGGCACGGGAAGCCCATAGAGCTACCGTAGACCTAATGGCACAAAAGGACTTAGGTGCCCCCTAGGGCTTCCTGGAAGCCGTCTAGTGCCCCTCAAGGGTATTTAGGGGTAGATTAGGCGTGAGTGCCTAAAGCGCCCCCTTAGAACGCCCATAGAGCCCTATATAGGGCTTCTAGCCAATCCACCCCTATATGACAGAAAGAGATAAACCATGCCACACGAAATCATAAAGCTCATTACCGAACACGCAACCGAGGTGTATGCCGGGTATGGTCTACTGACCGCCCTGGTTATTGCCGGGTGTGCTATCCACCTGTTCCTAAGCGCCCACAAAAAGGGCTCCGGGTCGAATAATACGAAGAGCTATCGTAGCGCTTTTTGTGTAGCAATTGGTGGTATGGTGCCCTGGGGTTTCGCTACAATCCTACTAACTAGCGGCACCCATGTGGGTCTACTGGCACTTATCCTAGTGCTGGCTATTCTGGCATCTTTTGCGACCTCTACCAGTGAGATTAGGGGCTTTGAGGTGGTACCCCGTGACATTCTGGCTTTCGTGGCACAGGCGGCGGGTATCGCACTCACTACTAGCCTAATTACCTTGGTTACCATTGCCGGAATTTAGCCCAATAGCCCTAAATGCCCTTACCCCCTTTACTGTAGCGTTTAGCTCACATACCCCATAGAAGGCTGAAAACTATGGGGTATGTGAGCTATTTCACATGATTTGGACTTGCACACCCCTAAAGGGTGTGCCATAATAGTTACATAAGCAAGGGAAAACCCCTAAAGCTTAGTCCACTATCTACCAACCGAAAGAGGTTAGAACCATGATGCAGTCCACCACCAACACCACCGTAGCGGCAATCGTTGAGCGTATCGGCGCTGAACCCCTGTACGGCATGAAGAAGCTTGAAATTGAAATCCGCGCAATGGTAGAGGTTGCCACTCAGGAACAGAAGGCACAGCTCAACAAGGAAATTGACGCATACCGAAACAACTTCCTGGAAGCGCTCAACGGCGACACCTTCAACGACGAAGCGGGTAACCGTAGCCTGGAATTTTCCGCCCTCATGAGCAAGCTGACCACCTTTGCCGACGGAATCGCTATCTACTGCGAGGTAGCAACCGAAGACGTAAAGGAAAGCTTCAACGGCGACTTTGACGAAATGCCCTACACCCAGCACGGCATCACCGACAAGGAAGAAATGAGGAAGATTCGCCTCGAGGAAGCCCTGAACGCATTTACCAACGTATACAGTGGATTCATGCGCAAGCACGAACGCTTCACCGCCGAGTGGGATAACCTGATGCTCAAGTTCAACTAGCCCCCCCCGGAAACCGTGCCCCTAGTGATAACCCACTAGGGGCACGGTGTGCACCCCATTCTGACACTACCCCCCCCGGAACATTAACCACTAGAAAGGCTGTACACATGATTTTCAAGCTAGGCAAACTCGACAAGGAAGTAGCAGAGCGCATCTCCAACAGTGAAACCCCTGTAGGAACTAAACTCTATACAGACTGGGGTTATAGGGCTGGCTGGCATTATTGGTACGCCTGTGTTTTGACCTTCAAGTTTGAAGGTGAAGATGCTGAACACAAGGTGAATATCGAAATCGAAAAGAAAGACCATCCTGCTCTCGACTATCTTAGTCTTAGTATGCTTATGAATGGCATTGACTGGAAGACTGGAATCATCACCTACTAACCCCTAACCGCCCTAAAGTACCCCTAGCCCCCTAGAAGCTTCTAGGGGGTATTGCGTCACCCTAGCGTCTTCCTATGCTTGCATACAGGAAGAGCGCCCAGGTGAAGAAAGGTAATGTTTTTAATGCTGAAATTTGAAATCAACTTCGACACCACGGATTCTAGCCCCGTAGTAATCAAGCTCAAGAGACGCTGGGACACCCCGGATACCCTGAAGGAAGTCATTAGGGAATCAGTGGTAATCACCCTAGACATTCTGGAAAGAAGGGAATGGGGCGACCCGGAGCCCATTTGGTATCTGGAAGTAACCTTTAGGAACCGCGAGAAAGAAGTCATTGCCGAAGGCACCCTAGCCGATTATCAGGGCGCTGTAGAACAGTTCCTCATGGGCGCACATTACGCCTGTGCTGACATTACAGAGTTTAAGTTAGAATCCGGCAATGACAATACGGTAAATCTAGTGATACTCAAGATGACCAATAAGGGGTAGTAGGTTAGCCAAAAACCCCATGTGAGCTATTTCACATGGTTTCAAGTTGCATACCCCATTAGAGTGTGTCATAATAGTTATATAAGCAAGGGGGAAACCCCAGCAAGACATCTACTTCCACCTACTGAAAGGGCTTCAATCATGGCTAAGGCAAACAAGGCACAGGAACTCATCAACCTCAGCATTGAGCTTGACCAGTTGGCAACGAACGCCCCCGAGTCGCTTGCTCTGGAAATCCGTAAGGAAGCATTTGGTTACCGCACCCTCTACCTTGACGTTATGAACAAGGTTGCAGGCGCTAAGAAGACCCTTAACGGTATGGACTTCGACAAGATTCTTGCAGACCGTAAGGCACAGGTCGCAAACTAAGACCCTAAAGCCACAAACCCCCTAGAGATAACACCTCTAGGGGGAGGGCACCCCCCCCCTTATCACTAATCATCTACACGGAGGTACACAATGGGTTTCCTTGGCTTCCTTATCACCCTACTCTGGCACTAAACCAAAGCTATTCAGTCGATAATCACCCACCAACCCGAAAGGTTTTCAACATGAGCAACGAACGTATCGTATTTGTGCTGGACGAACTCGAAGAGGATGTTAAGGCACGCCTCATCAATGGCGAAACCCCTGTAGCTACTAGCCTTGAAGTGGACTACGAGATTACCCCGCGCGACAATTACACCAGCGGAATTATCACCTTCCATTTTGAAGGCGAGTACAAAAATGAGGAAGATTGGCACACTGCTGTACTCGATAGTGATTCAGAGATTGATTACATCAAGCTTGCAGACTGTGGAGTTAATGACCTGGACATCAACTGGAAGGAACGCGAGGTCTACATCTACCCCTAGCGAAAGACCCTCTCTATGGAAACATTCAACCATAGAGGGGGTTTCCTTGTGCCCGTGTCATACATGACAGCTCAGCCTGCATCATATATAATGGGCAGTGAAATTTAGACCCCCTCGAACAAGGAAGTAACCCGCATGACTGAAACCATTCCCACCCCATACGAAGACCTACTACGGGAAATCTACGTAGAGAACGCCGCCGCTATCGCCGCCAATGCTGAACGTTCCGACCGTACCGGAACCGGAACCTTTGGCGTATTCGGGCGACAAATGCGGTTCAACCTACGCAACTCATTCCCGCTCATCACCACAAAGCGCGTACACTTCAAATCCGTAGCAGTAGAGCTACTATGGTTCCTGCGCGGCTCAACTAACGTACACTGGCTCCAAGAACGCGGCGTGACCATCTGGGACGAATGGGCAGACAGCAACGGCGAACTAGGGCGCGTATACGGTGCCCAATGGCGCACCTGGCAAACCCCCAGCGGTGATACAGTAGACCAAATCACCCGCCTTATCGAAGACCTCAAAAACAACCCCTATTCCCGCCGCCATATCGTCACCGCATGGAACCCCGCCGAAATAGAAGACATGGCACTACCGCCCTGCCACACCATGTTCCAGTTCCACGTGAACGAACGCCCCGACGGGGTTAAAGAGCTATCCTGCCAGCTGTATCAACGAAGCGCTGACATGTTCCTCGGTGTGCCATTCAATATCGCATCATACGCGCTACTGACCTACATTATCGCTGACCATGTAGGAATGGTGCCAGGCGACTTCGTATGGACAGGCGGCGACTGCCACATCTACACAAACCACCTAGAGCAAGTCAAGAAACAGCTAGGTATCGGACTAGACCCGGACGGCAACCCCTACCCAGCACGTGAACCCTACCCATACCCCAAACTAGTTATCAAGAACAAGAAGGCTTCAATCTTCGATTACGAATACGAAGACTTCGAGCTAGTAGACTACAAGCACCACCCAGGTATTGCCGCCCCGGTAGCCGTATAATCAACCTGCAACCCTCAAGAAGATAAGGAAACATAAAACTAATGCTAAACGTAGGTGATATTACCTGGCGCGCTGAAAACGTCGCCTTCTACATCAAGCGTATGCATCAACTCCAGAAAAAGGTAGAGAACGCAATCCTCGACCTCGACAAGGAAGCCACTGGAACACCCTATGATGTAACCGACAAGTTCGGAGTAGAAGACCCGAACCTACTAGACGCTATCGACCAAATCGCACACGCCAACAATGAAGAAACATTGAGTGTCGCCGCCGACCATCTTGCTCACCTAGATAAATTCCGTACCCATAATAGGCACAGTGCGCAACGTGCTAACCTAGCCAACATCTCGCTGGCTCTAGACTGGTACTCACTTGATGCATTGGTGGTGTTGTATTGCCTCCTTAATGAACATGAGGAGAAGGGGGACTCTACTATTTACTACAGGCTGAAAGACCTAGAAGAGGTAACGCTAGAAATCCTTGACCATTGCGAAAAAGCCTACATTACAAGCGAGGCACCTGTACCTACACTTGCCCCCGACCTGGGTAGTAAGCTTAAATCCGTCCTTCAACGCGGGCAATCAGCATGACAGCTACACTAGGCGCAATATGGGCGCAAACCTTCGACGGCATTATTGGACGTGACGGGAAGATGCCCTGGCATGTGCCCGAAGACCTGCAACACTTCAAGGAAGTTACCGCTGGTAAGCCGGTCATCATGGGTAGGCGTACCTGGGAATCACTACCTAATGCATATAAACCACTTCCAGGGCGCGTAAACATTGTCGTCAGCAGTTCAGCCACATACGGAATTGAACAGTGGGACGGTGCAACCTGGGTACCTACCCTAGATGCCGCACTAGGAGAGGCGTACAGGGCGCAAGAAGTCACTAATGGCGGCGGTAATGACCAGGCAGACGCATGGATTATCGGCGGCGGCACACTCTACACCGAAGCACTCGCCCGTCGAAAGCTACCCTATTACGGGCGCGTACACGTCATTGAACAAACCATGCTGGCAACAGCAGACTTATGGTGCGACATACCCGGCGACACCAAAGCACCCGAACTAAACCTAGACGACTGGGTAATCACCAACGAACAGCTACCTAGTAAAAGTGAAAGCGGCTGGATTCATGCCGGGCACAGCGGTAGGCACCCCGTCATCTACCAGTTCATCACCTACACTCCAAACACAACTCACAACACTAAGGAAATAACCATATGACCCAGCACCCCGAAATCTGGCTAATCGTCACAGGCGTAATAGGCGTTGCCTTCTTCGTTATCTTTGTTGGAATCATTCCCAGCTGTATTTTCGCACAGGCTAGGAAAGATGAAGAGTACGACGATAATGAAGCTTGGGAAAGCGTCTTTGTGAGCATGGTTTGCTTCTGGGCGGCATGTATGCTGGCACTCTTTGTCACCGCATACGTACTCAATGATGGTATGCTTGGGTTTGCGACGTTCATTGCACTCATTATTGCAGTAGTGGGTGGTTTATTTGTCGCGACTGACTCCGGCGATTTCCCCGAAGAAATGTACGCCAAGGCAGGCTTAGGAACATTTGTGCTACTGCTCGTATTCGCCCTTATCCCGATAACGACTATGCTTGGAAATGAAGCTAACGCGAAAAAACTGGTGGAAACCGCCAAATTCGACCAAACCATCACCTACCACCTAGACGCTAACGAACATAAGCTAGAAGGTGAAACCGTCACCTACCCCATCAACAGCCTCCGAAGCAACGCCAATGGCGACACCTACACTTGGCTAGAACGCAAGGAAGACGGGGCACTAGTGACACGCACCGTACAGAAGGTGAACGATGGGCAATACGAGGTCACCCTCAAAGACGACCTACCCGCCACCGACACGGAAGCCCGCGTAGAACGCATTGTCGAGTATCAGGTGAAGAGTCGAGACATTGCCGCCGGTAAAGAAGCATGTGTCAGTAAGTACACCCCCGACGGTTTTGGTCTATACCCTAGCTGTGATGATGGGTCTGAAACAGTGAAATTCGCGAAAACACGAACCATTATCCACATTCCCGCCGGTAGCGTAGATAAGATGGTACCCGTAACCAACCAATAACCGCACAGGCTACCCTGGGGAAAAGCCCCGCATCTTAGGTTGATTCCTAGTGCAGGGCTTTCCTCTTTGATGTAGCAACAAAATGCTGGTATCAACATGGACAGTCGTACAAGCAAACAGGTACCATGAATAAGAAGCACCTATACACTAACCTAACGGTGAAAGAAAGGCGGAACACGTCACATGGACATTCTGCAAGACACTACCACTTGCTACTGGGTAGGCATTTTCCTATTCTTCTACGCAGTAGCGGCTTTATTGTTTATCCTCGGTCTTGTGGCTGAAAAGCTTGACATCGTTTGGGGGGAATCGACACTTGAAGATGTTGTGAACTACTTCCTCGTTGGTGGTGCTGTATCGGGTGGCATTACTCTAGTGGTGGGTTTCTTTATTGCTATCAAAAATACCCCAGGTACCCAAAACTATTTGTCGTTTAGTGATGTGGGCTTCGCCATTGTCGCAATGATTCTCATTACAGCGATTGTATCATTCTTAGCACCCCTCCTCTTGATAGTGGTTACCTTCCTGCTGAAAGCAGTAGTCTACCTAGTCACAACCCTCATTGTTAAGCCGCTACAGGCATGGGGTGACTTCCTGACCCGCAAAACAACCGGCAAAGAAGAGTAAGTAACCCTGAAAGCCAATAACCTCCCGGTTATAAAGCCGCCCTATGAAACAGGGCGGCACGGGGTGGTAAACAACTCATAGTAAGATACTACAGATAAGGAACCGTAAGAAATCATGGAAACAGAAGAAAGTGTTACCTGGCACGCCGAAAATGTCGCCCACGTCATCAAGCGTATGCACCACTTCCAGAAGAAGATAGAACGCGAACTAGTCGCCCTTGAGAAGGAATCACCCAACAACCCCGGCGGCATCAATGAAAAGTTCGGTGTAGAAAACGAGGCGCTACTAGAAGCTATCGACCGAACCGCACATTCCGACAAGAAGGAAATGGAAGAAGCTGAGGCTGGCTTCCAATATGTAAAGAAATTTACTACCCTCGATAATGGCTTGAGGGCTAACCTGAACTATATGGTACTAGCTCTAGAATGGTGCTCCTATGATACCCTACTCATGCTTCAAGCAATCCTGAAGGATGATAGTGGAACACGCATAAGTAATACTGTTACTAGCTACTATTTGAAAGAGCTGACGAAGGTTGCTCTTGATATTCTGGAACGTTGCGAAGATGCTTATGCTAGTAAGGGGACAATAGTACCCATGTTTGACAGTGAGCTACTGTACTTGAAGGTCAAGGGTGTTCGTAAGCCCAAGGGCTAGATATTCAACCCATGAACTGTAGGCGCTACTCCAATACTGCTGGGGTAGCGCCTATAGTTTTGTGAGCTAATTCACGTGTTTTTAATTTGCGTATAGTTTAGGGGTGTGTTATAATGGTTGCATAAGCGTTAGGGAGTTACCCCTGAAGCCACTTCCATTATCTATCTATTGAAAGGTGACGAACATGCGTAACTTTAAGTCCGTAGGTGCTGTTGCCGCCATTGCCGCCGCCTCCATGCTTGCACTCACTTCATGTGGTATGCGCCCCGCAACTTGTACCACCAATGAGACTAGTCAGGAAACCCGTATCGAGATTCGGAACTACAAGCCCGGTTACAGTGAATGGATTCACGAAATGCGCCCGTGCCTGAACGCTAACGGCGGCGTAGACATGTGCCCCTACGACGCTCGGGAATGGAACCCTGGTAAATACGAGTGGCGCACCGTGGGTGACCATGCAGACCCCGAGGAAGGGTGGAAGAAAGAATCAGGTGACCCCGAAAAGTCCAACACCGACTATTCCTATATTCAGCACACGGAAAGCGATACCGCCGTGTGTGATGGGCGTGAAGAGTTCAAGGACGAAAACGGTAAGGTTATCAAGCACAATGTGACCGATACGTTCTATATTGCAGAGTAGCCCCCCCAGCTAATCTTATACAGGTACCCCCCTTGTACAATACCCCTATGTATTGCGTAAGGGGGTATTTTTATGCCATAATTGACCGCATGACAGCAAAGAATACCACGGCACCAAGCCATGACACGAAGACTGTAACAGCAACCCTAACCATTGGGCACCGAACTATCAACTTCGACCTACCTGAGGTTGTGCCTGAATACCTTGAAGAACTGGGAAACCTTGCAGAAAGTGAAGATTTCCTAAACCTTCTATCACGTAACATTGGCGGCAGAATCGCAAACTACCAAAAGCGTATCAAATAAGGTTATACAACCTACATTCGTAGGTTTTGTTGTACTGATTGATAGCCGCTTGAGAAGTCCCCATAACACAGGCACTGCATGTGTTACAGTCCGCTAGTACGCTGGCTTCCAAGCAAATTACTTGTGCCCTAGCGGGGCTAGAAAAGGTTTTCACCCCCTTCTTCTTCCTCTTAGGTGTAGGTGCGTTCTTCGTCCTATCACGACCGGGATACTTCAACGAGCACCTAGCCACAGGGGTTTTCAGGGGAGCCTGCGGTTGGAGCTTACTATTCTTGGAACGCTTCTTACACGCCTTCTCAACCTTCAGCACAGCACGCGCGGCAATGTTCGCGGCGGCATTAACATCCCTATCCATGTCACCATGTTTAGAGCAACGCGAAACCTTATGCTCAGGGTGTGTAACTTCCTCGCCGCATTTGTGGCACAACTGTGACGTATTAGCAGAGTTTACGGTGACAACCCAGCCGCCATTCTGACCGACATAATGGGTGAGCCACTGTACCAACACTCCACGATTCCACCGACCATTTTGCATAGTATTACTAATCCAGCTCAGGTCTTCAACCGCAACCACAGCATTACCAAAGAAATGTGATAGATAAGCGATTTCCTGGGCCGCAAGAATCGCAAGCTCACGTTTCTTCCTAGAGGCGGCCGCACGGTGGAGGTCAGCCTCATCACGTGCCGCCATGCGACCCTGACGGTCATACAACGAAAGCGAATCAGCTTTCTCCCTGAGCTGACGCACCTGCTTCTCAGACGCTTTGACAGAGTTCCACAGTGAATGAACACGCTGAGAAAGCGTCGTGTGGTGGGTAATTTTACCTGTCTTACTGTCACGCACGGCAATGGTAGCGTAATCATTGATACCCACGTCCACGCCGATAACGTAGTCACCAGAGAATTGAACGACGGGGTTATCGGTTACGACAGAGAAAATAAAAACGGGCTGGTTATCCTCAATCTTAATGAGCGGTAGGGTGACCTTACCCTCAGTGAACCGCTTATTGTCGAAGTCGAAAATGAGGCGATACCATGCGCCGCGAATAACTAGTTTGAGGGTAATCTCACCGTCAGTAAATGGATTATTCTCTATGAGGGCGTAGTTGCGGTCTATAGCACCAAGGTTGATGAAGTCACCCTCGCTATACGATGGGGGTGTGGCGTTCATGGTGCGCTTCCAGCCCTGCGAAACGTACTTATCACTTTCGCCATTGATGGCGTTAATGCGCTCCTGCCATGAGCGGAAACTTGCTACAACGTTATACCTAACGAGGCGTTCTTTACGTGACCTGCCAGTACGACCAGATGCTAGGAAGTCAGGCATGGTAATACCCGCGCGGCGACCCGCCTCAGCAGGCTGGGCGGCAGTAATTTTAGCAAGCTCATCACCGAGCATAATATCATTACGAACAACATACGTAGCATAATTAGAGATACCGCGAATCTCAGTGGCGAGCTGAGCCATGACGGGCGCACTATCCAACAGTTCGCCGTTCAAGTCTAGGATACAGGTCGGGCGCGCCACGAAAGCCCTGTAAGTTTGGTTCTTCGCCAACACGCCCTCCTTCCTGGCATCATTAGGGTGCCGCTGATGTATCTAATATTATCATCATTAAACCATGAACGCAATATCAACAAGCTAAGCGACAGCTGTCAAGCCAATCCATATCCGCGACATAGTAGGTAAAATGTACAGCACCGAATCGGTGTGTAAATATCTAGGCGGAATCACCCGAGAAGAGCTAGAAGCCCTCATGGAAAGCAACTCAATTCTCCATGTCAAAGACAAGAAGGGCAACATCGGGTACCCCCTCTTCCAGTTCAAGGACGGCACCATCAACCCAAAGGTTCAGAAAATCATGCGGATACTACTCAAGCGGTACCCTACCGACTATGGACTCAGGGGTGGGCGCTCAGAATGGGAAACCGCTATCTGGCTCGCCAACCCATGCGAGATGTGCAACAACAAGTCAGCTGTAGAATACATGGAAGAATCCCATGAAGCTTACCGTTATGTTGTGATGGATGCTGAATCCGACGCAAACGACCGCTACGCCAATTCCTAGGGCAATAACACGTAAGATAGCACCTGAATGTTTGGCATGTGGCAACCAGTCACATTATAATTGATTACAGAGATTAGAAGGCTCAAAGCCCGCCCCTAGCATGGACAACTAGGGGTGGGCTTCATTTTTTTATCTAAGATTGTGGGGATTATCACGCGCCGCCTGGCATCATCAATCCCTAAAGTGTGTTATAATAGTTTCCATGAATGAGATTACTATTACCGCCGAAAATGTAACCGCACCCGAGCGCCTTGCAAGGCTCGACCTGAATAAGGTTGCCGCCCTGCATGAAGGCGGTACCGAGGCTGAGCTTCGTGAGCTTGCAGAGTACCTGGGTGTACCGACCGATACCCTGATTGCCCGTGCCGAATATTTCCGTTCCGTAAAGGGTGAGCCCGCCTATTATGGCGGCTTCTATACTATGGGTCAGATTATCATGAATTACGACTACTTTGGCATTGACCCGGACGAAGAGCCCTATTCCTACGACGTATTGCTGGGTGACCTGGAAGAATATGTTACCCCCTTTGAGGTTCGGGGACGCTTTGCGGGTATCCCCAATGCTGTATTGACCGCAGGTAAGACCGATAAGGGTATCAGCCCTGTGGGGCTTATGGCACTTAGCCACGCTAAGTATGGTCACCCTGGAGATAGTGAAGCTGATAGGGTAATGTTCGCTCTGGAGCCTAAGCCTGAGCTGGGTTACGTGAGCCTTGTTGAATACGCCCGCCTGAGCGGTAAGCATTACCACGCCTTTAATTCTCACGTGTACCGCTTGAGGCGACGAGCTGAAAAGCGTGAGCGAGCGCTGGCAAAGGAGTCTTAACCACCGCTTACTAAACCCCCCTATGGAGAGTACCTATAGGGGGGTTTAGTAAGCCTAAGAATTAATGTGACCTAATTCATATGGTTTTGATTTGCACGCCCGGCTAGGGTGTGCCATAATTGTTATACACACAGGGGATAATCCCTAAAATACCTATGGCATCCATTTACAAGAAAGGTAATCCAACATGTCGTACACTATTTCAGACAAGGCGATTAACATTAGCCTTCGTGAAGGCGTATCCTTTGGGGATATCCATAACTTCTTGCTACAGAGTTCAAATGAGCTGAATGTTTACAGTGTAGAAACTTGCGCCGACCGCCTTCAGGTAGACTTGCTGACAGGGGACTATACCCTAGAGCTAACTGCAAATAATGCCGCCGCTGGCAATGCTGTTACTTTGACTAGTCGCTACATCATTGAAGATAAGTACGCATCTTGTGGTTGCATTGAAGAGACGGCTGAGGAGTTCCTTGCTAGAATCGACAATCGAGATGTGGATACCAAGGAATACGAAGACGTGGCAAAGGCTATCTCTGAAAAGTTTGGTGTTGATGCGTAACGAATCAGCATAAGCTTCACCTAAGATAGGGTATGGGGTAGTGTGTAACCAAGCACATTACCCCACCCTCAACACTTACCCCCAATGTTTCACCATCTACCTACCGTGAGGTTGTAATCATGTCTTTCATCAAGAACATTATTTCCGTTCTAGGCGGCTACAATGAAGAGTCGCCCACTAAGATTACGAACGTAAAGCGCATTACCAACTGGGATAACGTAGACTTCCTGACCCTCTACAACTTTTGGCTAAAGGACTTCCTGGAGAAGGGCGGCAAGATTACCGACTTCCAAGACCGCCCCCACCCTAGCGGCGCGCGCCTCCTCGTTCCTGACGTTCAGGAAATCCCCGAGGTTCGTCCTGGTCACCGAAAGACCGCTGACATTTACATTATGCCGCCTAAGTTTGATGCCGCTAAATACAAGAGCGACCTTATCCCTTACCTCTCGGGTAACAAGCTGTTCGGCTGGACTAACAACGGTAAGAAGCCCGTGTACTATGGCAGGTGGGTGCCTGCATTTACCGATACTATTGATAAGGAAATGGCACTAGACGAAAGTACCCCTCACGAAATCCGAGCACATATCCTAAACAACCTTGCAGAACAGGATGCAGATGACCGCGCCTGTGATATTAGCCTCGCGTTGCATGATATTCAAGCGGCTTATGAGGATGAGCATGGTATGCGCTTCATGCGCTCTGAATTTATGAATCCCGCCAAGGAAGTAGAAAATATTGCTGAAGCCCTGGCGTGGTATGGAAAGATTAAGAGTGAAGCCAGCTCACCCGCCCTTGAGTGCGCTACTATTTCTATGTCTGTAGACTTTAGCCGAGGTGAGATGTGGGGGTTCCGTAAAAACCTTAATTGGCGCTCGGGGCTTGAACACTTCAAGGATAAGAATCCGGCTAAGTACCTCAAGGAAATGGAGGAAAGCACGAAGAATATTAAGGTAACATTCATTTCGCGTAACACCGCTGTCGTTACCGACATGGGGTATGCATGGGATGGGTACTACAAGCACCAGCCGATTATTTGCCTTACCGCCGTATCACCTATGACTCAAGACCTTACCGGTTACAGCTACATTATTGAATCTGTAGAGCTAGATGAGGAGTGGAGCCCCGCTAAGGTAACGTTTCGAGCATAGGGGTGCTAACCCGCCATTCTGTTCTTGCAAGGGGTGAGTAGTAGGGGGTGTTGCCTCAAAATCTGTTGTGTGATTAGGTTCACATGGTTTGGATTTGCACACCCTAGCCGAGTATGCCATAATAGAAGTACAGCAAAGGGATAATCCCTAAAGCTACTTCCACTATCTACCTATGGAAAGAGGTTCCATCATGGCTAACGTTTTCTGCACTTTTGCACAGGACATTGAACTCCCCGTCGAGTTTGATGCACCCTTGACCTGGGTTAGCAAGACCCAGGAGGCTGAAAAGCTCACCATCAAGTTTGAAGCCGATATTGAGCTTGAGCGTGACCGTTTCGGTAGTGTCAGCCCGTTCATTGATGCAAGCTTGAAGCTGGTAGACGCTAAGAACAAGGTCAAGTACGGCGCAAAGCTCAAGAAGGACGCACTCTGCGGCATTGAATCCTTGATGCTCATGGCATATGACAGTGATGTTATGGTCGAGAATTACACCATCAAGAACACCCCCGAGGGTACCGTGGTAGCTTTCCGTGAGATGGTAAAGTAACCACCCACCCCATATGGCATACCCTAGCCCCTTTGCGAGCGCGGGGGGTTCGGGTATGCCTATACACCCCCTATTGAACACCCCTAGACTATCTAGGGGTACCCCTTGAAAGGAAAGTTTATAATGTTTACTAAAAAGTGGATTAAGGAGCACAAGAATACCTGTGCAAGTATGGCGCTTGTTGCTTTCTTCCTTCTAATCTTTGTTGGTTTCCTGTGGTTCGGTATCATTAACTGGATTGCTGTATTCTTCATGTTGGTTGCTATCACCCTTGTCGCTGTTGGTTACCACCTGGATTATAAGGAACTGGAAAAGAAGAAGGAAGAGGAAGAGTAGCACTAGGAACCTTATTCCCCCCCTATGGTGAGTAATACCCATAGGGGGGGGTATACTAGCCCTAATGTGACTAGGTTCACGTAGTTTCGACTTGCAACCCATACTAGAGTGTGGCATAATAGTTATATAAGGCGATAGGGAAGCCCCTAGAGCTATAGATTTTCCCCCTTTTTCCTATTTGGAGGTTGTTCATCATGACTAACGCAAACGTTGTATCCGCTAAGGCAAACGCAATCGCTAAGGTTCGCGAGCTTCTTGGTGAGATTGACGGTAAGCGCGCCGAGCTCTTTACCAAGGCTGAGGCGCTTCACGCGGCAATGGTGAACGACCCCGAGGCGCAGGTTCCTTACACCGCCGCTACTAAGACCGACCGATTCATTGCTTCCTACACCGCCGAACATGCTGTAGAGGCTATCATGGATGACCTTGTAGAAGCGGGTCGAGAGCTGATTGATGCCGCTAAGGTATTCAACGCACGTATCGAAGATTCAACCTTCAACACGGCGGACGCTAACGGTCACCTTGCAATGTTCAAGATTCGCACCGACCGCGTAGCAAGTGATGTAAACCTTCAGGAAGGCGCAATTAAGGCTTTCTCTGAGAATGGTTACGAAGCGGGCGTTACCGCTCACCATCACGCCGTCCGTGCATGGCAGAAGCTTTACGGCGCATAAGCCGTAAATGGTAGATAGATAGAACCCCCCCCCTGGGAAACCGGGGGGGGTGAACCCCTAACCCATAAGCAATCAAGAGTACCTAAACACAGCATCCCCCGAAAGGAATAATACTATGAGCACCCGCCGCGTTACTGACACCTACCTCGACTTCAAGGAATGGGATAACGTAGACCGTATCCCCGACCGTATCCCGCCCGTGAGCATTGGCGACCGCGTAACTTTCTCCATCATTAACGATAATGGCAAAACGGAACACATTACCGGATACGTACACGAAGCCACCCCCTATATGCTTACCCTCAATAATGAAGCCGGTAACCCTATTGGTACGCTGACTATGGCTGAGTTTCGCCGTGAATGTGAAGTATGCTGGGAGCTAGATGAAGATGACACTCACGAAGAGCGCACCTGTGACGGTTGGATTACCTTCAATTCCCTCAAGTACACCAAGCCTGAAAGTGATGACGGGTACCAGGCGTTCACTGTGGAAGTAACCCCCGCCTAGAGCCTATAGAAGCCCCATAGAGCCGCCTAAGTGATTTAGTGGTAAAAGTGTATATATGGGCTTGTAAACCCCCTTAGATGGGCATATAAGCCCGTACAGGGGTGCCTTGCTTACAATCAAGTACTGGGGGGGGTAGCAATACCCTCAAGCCCGGAAATATTACCCCTAACCCCTATGTGACTCAATTCACACGTTTTCGAGTTGCAAAGGGGTTAGGGTTGTGCCATAATAGTTATATAAGCGATAGAGAAAACCTCTAAAGCTAAGTCCACTACCTACCTACTGAAAGGGCTTCCATCATGGCACAGGCAATCGTTACCGCATACGAAAAGGTTGCACAGGATTACGCAAAGGCACACGCTAACTACAAGTCCCTGTTCTACAGCCTGATTCAGACCTGCAAGAACAACGGTGTATCTACTAGCCAGGTTGTATATTGCATGGGTCGAACCATTGAGGATATGGGGCAGAAGGTTAGCCGTCTTGAATATAATAAGGGACTGCTTGACCTTAACGCCCACCCTGATTTTGACCTGGATAATGAACAGTCTGTGAAGGACTTGGAGTTCACCATTAACGAGCACCGCATTAGCCTGGAAAAGCAGGAAGTTGCCTGGAATGAAGCTTACACCTATTGGGTGAACAAGGCTAACGGTAACTAGCCCCTGAGAGTATAAGCCGCCCGGTTACCTTTGATGACCGGGCGGCTTATACCTTACTCCAAGAATCAATGTGACCAGGTTCACATGTTTTCGACTTGCACGCCCGGCTAGGGTGTGGCATAATAGTTATAGAAGCAAGGGGATAACCCCTTAGCAAATGCATCTACTATCTACCTACTGAAAGGTGTCAATCATGTTCTACCCCGGCATTGGAATTGCTTACACTAAGCTTACCCGTGAGGAATGTGAAGCATTGAAGAACGCTCAGGTTTCCGTCCGTGTTATCAACAACGCCGAGGCGGATAATGCGCAGGAAGAGCACGCCGCTCAGGGCGTACAGGAAGCTACTGTTATTGATTCTGACACCGACTTTGCCCGCCGAATCGAAGAGCTTCTTAACGTGGGTAACTCAATCCCTGTACGCCCGGTTATCGAGCTCGAAGAGCAGACCTATGGCACCTCTGAACGTAAGTACTACGTAGCACGCATCTCTAAGGTTGCACATGGCGCAGACCTTACGATTAACCTGCTGAATGATATTGACTTCCTTGTAGCGGGTGACATTAAGGTAGACCCGAACACCGTCTACACCGTATCGAGCTACAACACTGAGGCTAACAAGGTCACCATCGCCCCCCTGGGTGAATAAGGCACATACGAAAGGAACGCACGCCATGAGCCGCCTCGTTGGTAACGACGACATTTTCCGTATCATTGTCCCTAAGACCGTGACCATTCACGATGTTGAAGAACGCCTAAACTATATGCGTAACGTACTGGACATTACAGAGCTGGACGGTGAACCCGAAACTGAAACTTTGGGGCGCATCAATCTGTCCCGCCGTCAGAGTGAAGAGCTTATCTCCATCTCGCTTGAAGATGGAGAAAATCTATACCGTGGTAATAATATCCTTGATGTGCAAAGCTCAACCCACTGGGACGAAGACGGCAACGAGTACTACCTTGAACCCGCTGAGTTCCAGTCTGTCGCAGACGCTCTTCTAGTGTTCGAGGTTGATGGAATCTACTAGGCATATGCAATGGGTCTAACCATGAAGAAGGTAGATTGAACCCACGCTTGATGTTCAGGTGGAATGTTGGTTAATATTCCGCCTGAACATCAGCAAGAGATTTTCCTATACTATAGAGAGATGAACACATTGATAGATACTGTAAATGCCGTACACCCTGCAAGTTTCCTTATGGCTTCTCTTGCATGGCTTGTTTATATAATCCCCGGTCTAGCCGTCGCCCTACTTTGGTGCCTAGCTCTTTGGATTGATGATAAGGCGGGGGACAAGTTTAAACTTCTTGGGTTTGTTTCAGTATTCCTAGCTTTTTTGGTTACCGTTTCTTCATCTATTGCCCTTATCCCGATAACTCTTGGTGCACTAGGTTACGTTGGGCTTGGTAATATGGGTATTACACCCCTTCTTGTCATCGCTTCTTATGTCACAAACTTTGCTGTCGGTTACAGTTTGACTCTAGCGTTCACGGCTAAGTTTGTACCCGCCGCCAGGGAATTGCTTTAGCCGTATAATTCGCCACCATAACCCCTATGTAAGCTATTTCATACTATTTCAGCTTGCATGGGGGTTAGGGGTGTGCCATAATAGTTACATAAGGTGCTAGGGAAACCCCCTAGAGCACAGTTCACTATCTACCAACTGGAAGGCTGGACATCATGCAGACCGCAAACCTGAACGACACCATCAACACCCTCACCGACCGTATTGGTGCTGAAGCCCTGAAGCGTATGGCTGACTGGGAAATCATGAGCCGCGCACACGCTAACGTATTCCAGCGCCAGCCTAACCGTATGCAGTTGGACGTGATGATTCGCTCTTACGGTAAGGGTTTCGCAGACACTATCGACGGCGACATTTTCAGTGACGACAAGCTGGGACACTCTATCGAATCCAGCCAGCTTGTAACCGACCTTCACAAGTTCGCAAACCGTGTAAACCTCTACCGCGTGGTTGCAACCGACGATATTAAGGAAATCCGTAGCGGCGACTTCGCTACCGAACCTTACGAAGAGAAGGGCATGACCAACCTCGAAGAAATGAAGGTAGCACGCCTCACCGCCGCCCTGAACGCACACAAGAAGAAGGCACGCATCTTCGAGCGTGAGTTCGTCACCCTCATGCACCGCTACGAAGACACCAAACGACAGGGCAACGAAGTGCTGGGCACCGAGTAACCTAACCACCTGGTGAAACCTGGCATAGACACCCCCTACTGTGATAAAGTAGGGGGTGTACTTATATACCCAACCAAAACACCCCCTGAAAGGAACAATAACAGCCATGCGACCTAACGACATTCACGAAGGCGACGGAATCCTAGTCCTCGCCCAAAACAAGCCGCAGACCGAAGAGATGCGCACCCCAGAGCCGGGCGCACTAGAGGTTTACGCCGCGCATATTCTCACGGTCACCAAGGCGACCCCCAGTACTCTGGAAGCCAGTACCGAAACTAACCACGAAATTGTCACCCTCACCGCCACTCTTAATGAAACCACCGGCGAATACGACACTCCGCTGGTCAGTATCACCCCCACGGGTTACGGTGACACTGAAACCCGCACCTTCAACCATGCTGTAGCGGTAGCATACCCGCTAGGTGCCCCCATCAGGCCCGGCGACCCCACCCCTATTCACGGCTGTGTAGTAGGCGCATATGGGCGGTTCAAGAGCAACACGGACGACAGCACCCTCAAGGGTGTATTCACCACCGTATACAAGGAAGCCGCCGTACTCAGCCTCGGATACGGTGAATGTATCGTAGCACTGAACGACGCATACGATAACACCATCGACACCGTAGACCTTGTACGAAACGCCCAGCACTTCTGTGACGTGCTCCCCTTAGACGCGACCACACACGCCGCCCTAGAATACATTCAAGAATCACAAGTATTCCAGAGGTTCGAGAGCCTAGCGCAACAGGTAGCTAACACCCTCGGTGAAAACCACGTAACGGAAATCATGGACACCTACGTGCTAGACGCACTAGACGTAGCCCGGCTAGGCGGCAAAGACCGGGCAACCTTCGGGGCAACCGTCCTAAAGCGAACCCACAACGGTCTAAACGCCGAACTCGGCCAGCTACTCAACACGCTCAAGGCAACAGAGGAGTATCTGAAGACCTTCCAGGAACGCATCAAGGAATCAATTAGCGCCCTTGAAGAGTCACCGCTACATGACCCGAACCTAGTAGCGGAATATAAGGAAAACATTTAAGGTTGCCCAGCAATCCAGTTACAGTTATAATGAAACTGTCAGTTATTCCCCGACGTGACTGACAGTTTCATAGGAACGAATTTCATTGCACCCCCTCACTCTTACAAAGACCTCGCAGATAGACGAAGAGTGAGGGGGTAGTTGCTCATCTCATCTAAAGAATAGGCGTACTATGCACCTTCTAGAACACCACCTGAATGAGAATACCCCCACGCTACCCCTAACTTCCACTATTGCCTATAAGAGCTTTCCCTGTAAATGCACTAAATGGGCTGTGGACAATCAAGAAACTCTAACTGGATTCAGTTATAGGAATAGGCGAGTTATTGAGCTGTTGAAGCTTGTGGGTGTTAAGCATGTAGAGCGTACCCGCAAGAACCCTTACGCACGCACAGGCACTACTCCATAACACCTAACCCCCTTTGTGACCTAAATCACCTGATTTGGATTTGCATAGGGGTTAGGGGTGTGTCATAATAGAAATGTAGCAAGGGGATAACCCCTAAAGCTACAGGTTTTGTTTATTGTTTCTCTACTGAGAGGTGTTTATCATGTCGGTTACTTTCGAGGCTCTGATTGCTGATTACAAGTCCTTCAAGGACGACGCTAGTGAGTTCGGTTTCGCCGCCCTGAGCGCCCCCAATGCCCTGTCGGTAAACCACATTAGCCTTGCAGGTACCATGCTTCACCTTGCACGCCAGGCTAACGAGGCTATCGCAAACCTGGAGGCTGTCGGTGACAAGGAAGGTGCAAAGGAATTTGCCGCCCTCGTGCTCGAAGGTGCTAAGCGTAGCATGGCACTGTCTATCATTGACCTGCACACCCGCACCGAGTTCGCCCCCGAAAAGCTGGAACAGCTGGAAGGTATCGCGGCAAAGTACCACGCATACCTCACCGACGAAGATTACGATGGCGACTTCTAAGAGCCGCTAACCCTAGCACCCGCCCCGCTACGGTGAATGTAGCGGGGCGGTACCCCCTATCAAGAGTCACACCCTTGCGGTACAACCCTGAAAGAACATTACACATGAGCAAGAATCAGAGCCCCGAAATGGACACCGACGACAAAATCACGTTCGCTTTCCTATTCGGACTCCCCCTTCTACTTCTCATCATTTTCATTGTCGGTCTACTGATTACCCGTGAATCTATCCCTAAGCACTGCTACATCAACCACCAAACCACCGACACCCCCATCGAGACGCGAAACTACAAGCCGTCTAGGTCATGGAGCACCCACGAATGGGGTTGGTGCTTCAACCCCACCAAAGCCACCTACGAGGGGTGCTGGAAGGACGAAGACCACTACGAACCGGCAACCTTTGAATGGCGCTACGTAGGAACCGAAGACTGGGCTAAGGAAACCCACGAACCCGCCGGAACCGACAATGAGCACCCGTACCGCCGCGTCACCGAATACGACGTACAGATTTGCGACGGACGCTCACAGCACGCGGACAAGAACGGACAGATTGAATCCCACCAGGTATCCGTAAGCTACTACATCTAACCCCCATCTCCCCCCCCCCGGTTGCTAACCGTGACCAGGGGGGTAACCCCTAACCCGAAAGGAACCCCATAATGTTCATTCCACAGAAGAAATACGAATACACCCGCACCTGGGAAGAAGTGCACGCCTTCCAAAGCGCCCTATGGAGTACGGAGAAGTCCAAGGCTGAACGCATGGCGGAATACCGCGCCGCCGGTGGTAAGATTCTTCTCGCATGGGAATTTGATGCCGATTTCAGCCTCATTATCGAAGATAGCGATACCAATGTTAATGATGGTTACGAATCACAGTACAGCTACAAGCTAAACCTAATGGTGCCATACCTTGAGGGTGAAGACCCCTGCACCGGATTCATGACCCTAGAGGGCAACACTGAATATTTCGACTGGGAGCGCTACACCTTCAAGGCATCTATGCCCGGCAACCCCTTCGAGGAAGCCGAAAACGAACTACTAGCAAAGTATGGACTCACCAAAGAAGATGTAGATTACTACCAGAGCTTCTAAACTAAACCACCAACAGAAAGGGGCTTACCCGCCCATGCAACGAAATATTGACTGGCTAACTAATGTACTAGACCATGACATTAAAGAGCTCAAGGAAACGCTAGAAACCATACTAGCCCTTCGCGCCGAGGAAGAAAGCTACCATGTTGTGACTAATCAGCACGCCGCCGGTAAGCGTGAAGAACAGGGCGCACTTTTGGAGCGCGTCAAGAATCTAGCTGAGTACACCCATAAGGTATGTGTACGCCGCAATGAAGTATGTGCCGCCGAAATTGCGAGGGTGACTCATAATGTGACTAGTGAGCCGTCTATCGCGGGCGTGGAGTGGGTGCCTGTCAGTTTCCATATGGAGTTTCAGTCACCCGAAGATGCGCACCGCATCTTTCACCTGTGGGCAAATATGCGCACCTTCACCCTGGAAGATTTTACGCACCCGGAGACTGTGAACACAGCTTCACGTCTCTATTGTGCTACCTTTAAGATTCCGGCTATCAATGACGGATTCACGCAGGCACCGGAGCGGCTGTTCTACGGCTGGACTACATGCCAGGCATCAGGTGGCTCCCTCGAATGGCTTAATGGCGCTAACGGCGGCATGGTTGATGGTGTGCCATGCATTATCTCTGACATTTTCCGTCGCGAAGGTAAAGGAAATGATACCGACATGGTTGTAGATGCGCTAGTTCCTACACACCCCAAATACTAAGGGAATATACCCAATAACCCCTATGTGGGCTAATTCACATAGTTCTGGCTTGCATAGGGGTTATTGGTGTGTCATAATGGTTATATACAGAAGGGGTAACCCTTGAAGTTAGTTCCATTATTTACCGAAAGGGGCTTTATTATGATTCAGGAACTTCTGGCAAAGTCAGGGGAGCTTGTTCGGTGTACCGAAAAGCTGGATAAGCTTGCAGGTGTTGCCAATGGTTTTGCGGGTGCCATGCGTTTCATTGGTGACATGGAGCGCTCTAGTGAAGCCCGGAATCTCTATAAGGAAATTTGCGCTAAACGTAATCATTGCAAGGCTCTTACTGCTTGGTACTATTCTTCCGATGTGCGTATGCGCAAAATTGAAGACCTGGATATTCGGGCTATCGAAGAAACTATAGAAGAGTATCGAAGCCAGCTAACCGCCCTTATCGAGGGAAAGTAGCATACTCTCAATTCAGTGTGACTAGGTTCACATGAATCTAGCTTGCATACCCGGCTAGGGTGTGCCATAATAGAAGTATAGCAAGGGAAAACCCTTAAAGCTACTTCCACTATCTACCGAAAGGCGCTAATCATGGCTAACATTATGAACCCCTTCAACCGTAAGGTAATCCTCGAAGACGTGAACATTGGCGACTCACTCAAGTTTGTGTACGTCGGTGATAATGGTGAGCTTGTCAAGCACGACGACTATATTGCCGCCTACGATTCGTTTGCCGGTGCGCGCCTTGAAAACTGTGAAGGTAAGCTTATGGGTTACCTCAAGGTTGCCGAGTTCACTACCGAATGTGAAGAGTGCATGAGTGAAGATGACGAAGTTCACGCAATGGTCTGTGATGGTAACTACGTAATCGACGGTATGCGCTACATTGACGCTAAGGGGCGCGATTGGGGTCAGGCATTTAACCTGCACGTATCCAGCAAGGTAACCTGTCTCTAAGTCCACAGCCTCTGCCCTATCCCCTAGAGTAGCTTCTAGGGGGTAGGGGTAACCCCACACAACTACCCCCTATTCCTGGAAGGAACCTAGACCTATTATGCGACCTATTGACTTTGCAAACCTGAACCCCGGCGACATTCTCATTGCTGACACCTTCGACTCTGAGATTATGTTTTTTGACTTGTACTATCAGTACCGTTACCGCCTGTTTGTTGTAGAATCTTGCAACAAGGTAGATAATGCCTTTATCGTGTCGGTAGGTGGCCGGGGGTACCGTAACGTTGTCACCAAGCATGACGACGAATATGTTATCACCAGTATGCTGACTGGAAACCCTGTGCCCGTTGCTAACGGTGCTATCTACCACTACACTGCCGAGGAAGCTGAAGCCGCTAACCTGTATGAGCGCGCTGAGGCGCAGGAAGACTTGCGTGAGCTCGTGTGCCGGAGTGGTGGTCGCAATGCCCCTAAGAGCCTTGAAGATGCGTTTGATAACCTGTATGCTCAGCATGTCCCGAATAATGACCATGCACTAACTAGCGTTGTAAACAATGAGACGGCGCGCACTATCATGGGTGAAGTTGTTCGCGGCGGTATCAATATTGCCCGTGACCTTCTGGAGGAAGACCTCAAGAAGATTGATGAGCTTATCCAGGAAGCAAAGGAAGCCCGTAACAAGATTAACCAGCTCGCTACCGAGAATACTGTTGCCCTCCAGCCGAACAGTGAAGTCGCTATCTTCGTTAATCCGACCATTCCCAAGCCGTTCGATAACCTGCTCATCACTGGAACCGCAATCACTGAAGACGGTACCGAATATCTTGTTAGCCGCATGGATGAGAGCCGCGCATACGTGACCGACCCGGCAACCGGTAAGGAAGTAGGATACCTGGCTGTAGATTCTCATGACCACCCCGACCTGCACTTCAACAATGGCGATAAGGTAAGTTTTTACGAGTCCGCACGCGCATACCCCGCCGTATCCATTGAGGACATTGAAGCCCGTAAGGAACTTACCGAACAGGTAAAGGTTATCTTTACCGCCTTTTGGGAGCCGTTGAAGAAGGCTAAGAAGGAAATGAATTACCCTGTTGATACCTGGGGTCACCCTATGCGTCAGATTGATAGTGGGTGGGATGAGCGTGGTAATAACACTATCTCTAACATTCTTTCCCTGGCAACCCACCGTGTGTCACAGTTGAAGACGGCGCGCCGCGAACTTATCAAGCAGGCGAACGGATACATCGCTCAGCTTGAAGAGTACTACGAGCTGGCACATGGCGAGTAACTAGCCCCCCTATTCATGTACCCCCTGGAAGAGTCCCTAGAGCCTTCTAGGGGGTATAGGTGGGTAGCGCCCCTGGCTAGACCCTCAATATTAAATGTGACCTATTTCACGCCATTTCAGTTTGCACACCTCTAAAAGGTGTGTCATAATAGAAGTGTAGCGAGGAAGTGATAGATAACTTCCATAAGGCACTAAGCCCGCTACGATAGATTCCCTGAAAGGAATACCTAATGTTTACTGCTATTTCCCGTGGCGACCACCGACTCAACGACCGCCTGATTGACCTTCGACAGGTTGAAGACGTGAAGCGTCTCGAAGTCATTGCCTGCGGCGACATGGCAACCACCGGTAAGTTTGCAAAGATGCTGGAACCTAAAATCCGCATTGAAGACATTGACACCGAAAGTGAAGAAGACGCAGTACGAGCTGAACTTACCATCTTCGACCCTGAGACTAATGCCTACTATGACTTTATCGCCGTTGAAGACATTGACAGCTCTATCGGTCAGTTCCTCATCAACGGGGAATACAGCGAATTTACTGTACTTCTTATGGTAGTAAATGAAACCGACGAGGATGCCGTCATCTACCTCACCACCACCAACTAGGCATAACCGCTAAGGTACCCCTAAGCTTGAGGGGGGGTGCATAATCCCACCCCCTCAAGCCCCCTAACCAACACCCCATTACCCCTAATATCTATTACACGAAGGAAATAACACACATGGCTAACAGCACCCTGGCACACCAGACCTTTTTCGCAAACAGCTACGCCAACACTGAAGCCGGTATGCGTGACCTCCCCGCTGGTGAATACTACATTGAGCTTATTGATGAAGTAGTAGACGCTAAGACCCTAGAGGAACAGCTCTCAACCATTGGAGACACTACCGTAGTTCGAGTACCGTTCGAGGTCTTTAAGTGCATGAAGCCCCTGTACAGCCTGTACAACGACATGTACGACATTCACCGCGCACACAAGCACCTGAACCTCAACAGCGAACAGGAAATTCCCCTGCGCGTATATGGTCACCTCAAGCAGGAATACCTCTACGAGTACTCTCTGGCTCTCATGACCGACATTGACGGCTGGATGGACATTACCCACTTTACTATTCCCCGCCCCACCAGTGACGAGCAGGAGGCGGCAATGGAAAAGGTTGCCGGTAAGTACCGCTACATGCGCCTGGGTGCCATTGTAGATAATCGTGAAACCATTGACTTCTACTTCACCAACGAGCCCGCAGGTGCCTAGTTAGCCCGCCTATAGAAGCTAGACACCCCCACAGATTTCTCGCCCCTAATTAGCGGGCGAGATTCCCCTAAAGGTAGATAGATAAACACCCCTAGCCCCCTTGCGACCCATTTCATATGATTTGGATTTGCATAGGGGCTAGGGTTGTGTTATAATAGCTATATAAGCGATAGGAAAATAGCCCTAAAGCAAGAAGCTACTATCTACCTACTGAAAGGTGCTAATCATGCAGACCAATTATGTAGTCGCAGGTCACATTCATGAATCCGCAACTATCGAGCTCCCCGCCGGTAAGGTAGCCGACATGGAAGCCCTCGAAACCATCATCAAGAACTACAAGCGCGCCACAGATGGTCAGAGCCTCTACCACCCCGAAGAAGTAAATGGCAACCGCATGACTATAGAACTCGACGCAGGCATCATGGTAGAGCTTGAACTCAACCACGAAACCCCCGAGAAGGACACTATTACCATTGAGGCATGGGACATGGATACCTACAAAAACCTCGATGTCATCTACACTGATGAAGCTATTGACCTCATTGAACACTTCGAGGACATGCGCTAACCCCTAGACCATCAAACCCCCTAGTGAATCCACCACTAGGGGGTTTCCCTATACCCCTATGACCGACCATCAACTAAAGAATGAACCGTGTGTGCTAGAATGGAAACACGTGGGAAACCCTAACCCCTATACGGGTAACACTAGGCAACCCGCAAACAACCAAACCCGAACAGGAAGAAGGTAAAGCATTGGGTAACGAACCAATCACCAAAGACCCACCAAAGCACACCGACACCATAACCGAAAAGGTCACCACCCCACCACTCGACCCGGTAACCAACAGGCGAAACCGTGAAAACGTCGTAACCGTTATCACTAGCATCGTCTTCATTGCCTCACTTGCAGGGGGTATTACCTATAGGGCGCTAAACCCCGACCTGACATCCACTAACTTCTATGTGCTGACGCTACTAAACGCTATCGCCATAATCTCAGGTGCCGCCGCCCTTGTCGGACTCACCCTCAACTTTAAAACAAGTAAAAAGCTTAACGTTTGCCAGTGGGAAATTTCCCCCTACCTATACCCCAAGAACCTCCAAGCCACCCTACTAGGAACCCAGGAAGAGATTACATTCAAGGTAAAGGCAACACAGCCCACCGACGGGAACCCCCTAGCCCCCTGGATTTCAAACCAAGACGGCAACGTAGTTCTAGACGTGCAGAACGACAAGTACGGCGAAGGAACCCTAGTCATTCACCCCGCCGACATCTACGAAGTCACATTTGACCTACTCGAAGGCAACGAACCACAACTAGCCGGATACGCCTCAGAGTGGCGATACGACACCCGCAGTGTTTGCTGGCACCTACGCCTACCCGCAAGCTACCACAAGCACTACACAGCCGCTTTCGGTGAAAGGGTAAAGGGTAAGGAACTGTTTAACGGTAAGGTAACCCTACAGGATAAGACCCTATCCTACAAGGAAGACATTCGCCCCTATACTCTAGGCAAGCCCGAGGATAGGCTATCGCACAGGCTAAGCCTTAAAATGTTTGACCCCTGGGGACTATTCCTTCTTGTTGCTGGAGTTTTCGGTGGCGGTGCCCTAACACTTGTTGTAGATGACCTCGCGAAACAGCGTTTTAGTGGCGCAATCTTGCCGCTTCTATTCGCTGGATTCTGTGTTTTCATGGCTGTAACGTTTGTGTCCTTTAGTGTAGTGAAGGCTTGGACTAACAGGGTAACCCCCCTCAAGGATTATTCTGAGATGTGGGACTGGTCATCTATGGGGCTTCCTAAGAATTTCAAGGAAGAACTAAAGTACCGTTCCCGCTCGATTATCCTACCGCTTATCCCATTTGGTAAAGACGGTAGCAAGTATGCAGACTGGATTCAGAGCCGCCCCACTCAAGATGCGGACGGTAAGAGTAAGAGTGTGGTAGGTGTGTATCTACCGCGCGGCGAGTATGGTCTTATTGAGCTTCCCGATAAGACGAAAATTAAGTACGAACACCTAAAGTATCCAACAGATACCCCCTGGGTTTCTTTGGAAGTCAGCCCCGATATTGAAGAGCCTTACAGGGCTACTATCCACCTGCCGAGTAGTGTTCTAGATTAAGACATTGCGATAATCTAAAAATGCCCTAGATAGTTTGTGAACCATCAAGCTATCTGGGGCATTTCTTTATATGTGTGTTATTTCACATGATTTTAGCTTGCACACCCCTAGCCAGTGTGTCATAATAGAAATGTAATCAGGCGTGAATAACACACCCACCACCATCCCTACCACAAGGAGACTAATCATGGGTATCATAAAGAGACTAATCAAGGGCACCGAAGACCTCAAGGAAGTATTCAAGCTCGACATTGTATACGGCAAGAATCACAACACCCAATGCGGCGACGGCAATATAACCGTCAGTGTATACGCCTGGTATATTGAAGGCAACAGCATTAAGTCCACCCTTATTGATGGCTCTTATGTAAATGGAGGCTCAATCTCAATTTCATTCAAGGAACCCGGATACGAAGTTGAGAAGCCCTACTTGCTTAACGGCGTACTCTATGGCGACCCCGAACAGGTTGCGGCAATCACTACCACCCACTACGCCGTAGACATCAACCATGAGCGTATTCGTTATTAAATAAATTACCCCACCAAACATAACCCATAACCCCCTCCAGCAGTACATGGAGGGGGTATAATGGTACCACTACGCAAAAACAGCACAGACCCACAAGCAAGGAAGGCGCAAAGAGTATGAACACAGCCACTATCGCAAACCACTACAACACGCACGCCAGCAAGGAAACCCTAGCGGCGGCGGCAGTCGTATGTGAAGCCGCCCGCGAAACAATCATCAATAGCGGGGCAACCGAATATGTTGAGGCGTTCAATCTGACCTGTAAAGCAATTCACCGCGCCCTCAAAGGCGAAACCCCTATTACTCAAATCAAGCTTGCAGGGCTAGACGGATTCATCATCAACACCTACGCCGCCGTGAGCGATAACCTAACCGCTAAGCAAGCACAAATTATCCTGAAAGGACGACCCATGCCCATCTTCAAGAAGAAAATCAAGGTAAGCAAAAACTACGACACCCTAGTAGAAGAGCACAAGCAGAACAAGAAGCGCCTAGAAAAGCTCGCTATCTCACTCAATGAGTGCCGTGAAGCAAATAAAGCCCGCAAAATCGACATCATGAACCGCGCAAAGGTCATCAACTCAAGCGACAGGCCCGATAACGACCCGGAACTGTTGCGTGTCATGCGAGAAATCAACGCCCGCAAAGCGTCTTACAAGAACACGGAAAACACCATCAAAGACTTGGGCGAATCCTTCGCAATCACCCGCGCCCGCATAGACGACATCGAAGACCAGCTACACGCATACGCCCTAGCAAAGGAACTGGCACAGGTGGAAATGCAGAACAAGGAAATCCTGAACAGCTTCAACGGATAGGAAAGCATCAACGCGGACATCAAGGAAGAAACCATTAGCGAAATCCTGCGGAACATGCCCCTAGCACCCGTAGCAGATAGCGAATCAGAACTATCCGACCTCGGTCTTGAAATGGACATCAAGAACATCCGAAAGAACGGCATTGAGGTGTAACCATGAGCAACAACAAGCTCTCACTAACGCTCGGGGTAACCCCGAACGAGTACACTATCCTTGAAGCACTCTACACCCAGATTCTCACCTCAGACTGGACACATAAGATGCCACAGGCAGGTATGCTTAACAATAAAGCTGATTCGCCTATCTGTGACCACCTAAGCCCATACCATGAGGAAGGGATAGACAATATTCCCCTCAAGGAACTGCTAACCACTGATAGGGTTGTGGAATATAAGACGGACGACCCTTACGGCGTGTACCTGACCATTGCGGGAACTAATAAGCGTTACAGCTTCCTATGGAACGCCGCTAGGTATAGTGACAGGCTTTTTATTGTCTATCAACTGGGTGCAAAACCCACTAAGAACGCGCCAGAACTAGGGTATGTGCAGGGTGTACTTGTCAGGATGTCTGGCATGGTAAAGGGCTGTAATCCCCTGTTTATTGAGGCTCTGAGAGTTTATGAGCAAATCCTAGAGTTTCACGTTCTACCCCGTAACGGTAAAGAGGACATTGTTCCTACACCCGCCGAAGTTCTGGCAATCCTCCAAGGGTACGGTGAATACCCGGATATTGATTCAGTAATTGCCACCGCCGCAAAGAAGGAAGCCGCTAAGGTTGAGTCCACTAGTAAGAGTGTCGGGTTGAAGAAAAACCGAAAGAAGCCAGCTAGGATTAAAGGGGAAACCTTCTGGCTAGTCTTCGAGATTGCTTTACCTGTTATTCTATCTCTGATTGTTTACGGCTTGACTGAGCATATTATGTTCACAGCATTTGTTGGAGTTCTTGCCGCACTTCCGATTCTTAGTCGCGGAATGTCGCTCCCCTTGGAGTCGGAGGGTGGTAAATCCAAGGATAGCAACACCGGTGGCTCTAAGTAGTTACACCTCACAACCCCTATGTGACCTAATTCATATAAATTTGGTTTGCATAGGGGCTAAGAGTGTGTCATAATAGAAGTGTGCCGAGGGGGTTAGCCCCTCAAGTAGTTCACTATCTACCGAAAGGTTGCCCATCATGCAGACCGTACAGGACATCAAGCCCGAAACCCTCACCACCTACGGTGCTATCCGTAAGGCGTGCCAGGTCATTCGTGAAGCCGCCCACGCAAACATGGAGGTAATCTTCAAGTACAGCCACGAAAACCTGCACACCATGAGCCACGAAGACGCGGCAACCCTCCATGATAAGGCATATATGGAGTTCCACTACAACGAAATCGACAGCATCTCATACCTGGAGCAGACCCGCATGTGGCAGACTGAAGAAGGTGTTGAGGATAATGACACTATCCCGTGTGAAATCAATATCCAGTACTGGCAGAAGGCTGTAGCTGACGAACTGAAGAACTACAACGATGCAAAGAAGGTAATGGATAAGTACATCAAGTAAACCAACAACCTACCCCCCCGCCCCCTAACTATCAAACACAGCTAGGGGGGGGTATAGGGCAACTACCGAAAGGAATAACACCATGAACAACAACCTCAACTACACCGAAGAGTGCTACGTAGAAGAGTATGAGACAAACGGCATCTACTTCCGGTTCACCCCCGACCCTATCGAAGGGGCAACGTTTGATGAAATCGCCCAGGTACTCAAGGATACCTACATTTCGAGATTCATTGTTCGCCGGAACGAAGACAAGAACCGCTACGACGGAATCCTACTCAACCAAGACAACTTCCAGCTGTGCATTGACACCGATGAGATGTATGAGCGGATTACTGGCGAAGTCACGGTAATGCGTGAAGACCCAGAGATTATCGACTACATGGCAACCCGCAACGTGTCAGGAAGTGTCTTGGTGCTAGACATTGACAAAGAATCACAGAACGTCATCTTTTGTACTTGCGCTCTATACTGGAACGATGAGCGCGTAGAATACCGCTAAAAACCCAAATACCCCTTAGTGCTTGCAGAATACCATTGCGAGCGCTAAGGGGGTGCACTCCTATATGGGGTGCCCGGCTGGGTGTATTGAAGATTTATTACTGGAAGGAAAAATTTACACATGACAGCTCTGTATATTGATGACCCGCTACCTTTGTCGCTCGTTATCAACCCAGTTATGGGTGTTAGCATGAGTGACATTATAGAAGTTCTAACCAGGGAAGCGGCATATATTGAAGTCGCCAATAGGTACACATTTGAAGATGAGCCTCTAGAGTTCTATTTCTGTAATAAAAACGGGGCGTACCTTACAGTGGACGATAAGAGTATTCGTGCCCGCCTCACTAGTCGAGACAGTGAACCTGGTGAGCTTGAGTATGCTATCTACCGCATTATGGGTGCCCTTGACCTTTTGGGTGAAATCGAAGAAATTGAATCTTGCTTTGATGGTGTGGTTCGGGTTTCGGTTAGTCATTTTCCCAGCAACTCTGACGTTTGTGGTGGCACCCCCTAAATATGCATACAACCCCTATGTGAGCTAATTTACACTATTTCAGCTTGCACAGGGGTTTAGGGTGTGCTATAATAACTGTATAAGCGATAGGGAATTACCCCTAAAACACCCCGTTACTTTCAGAAGGGAAAGACACTCATGGAAACCTATAAGATGCAGGGCTACCGCGGAACTTGCTCACTCTTCTACAGCCCTACACGCGAATGGGGCGACCCCCTGTATGGCTCACTTCCTGATGAATACCTCGCAGACCTCATTGCAGACAATATCACCCATATTGGCGTTGTGGAAGAATTTGGCAACCAGGATGTCTATAAGTACCTTGGCTTCCACGACCTTACGGGAAGCCGGGAAGTTCCCGAGGGTTTTGAGGTATTTGAAATTGCACTACTAGATAGTAGCAACCCCGATAACCCTGATGACCACTACTACATTGCCGCCGAGATTGAAGACTATTACTATACGTATAAGTACGACATTTCAGCACTTATTCACGTCAAGGAAGGTGAACAGGCTGAACGGTTTCGTGAGATGATGAAAAATAAGACTGAGCAACCCGTTAAGTTCGATAAGGAAAGCATGAGTATCACATTCATTTAGGCATGTTGTAAATAGGGTAAGTAACCCCCCTAAGGTATATAACCGCCTCAAGGTGCTCAAGGTATTTTAGTGCAGAATAAGCCCCTCGTAAGCCATATAGAAGCTTATGAGGGGCTTGTGCCCTAAAGGGTGGTAGCTCATTTATGAGGCTCACTATCGGGTGAATTAGACCCTTGATATATTGCCGCGCCACATATTCAACAATTAGTAGGACATGTGACGTAATTCACATTACTCTAACTTGCGTACCCCCAATAGTTGTGTCATAATAGTTATATAAGCAAGGGGAAAAATCCCTAGCAATCAGTCCACTATCTACTGAAAGGTGCTACTCATGAACACCCTCCCTGAATCTGTAATCAACTTTCCCGGCGGCGTTGAGTTTCACGCACTTGTTGATATTGTGCCCGGCATGATGGAAGCGGACGTGGAGAAGTTCATCATCGAGAACGCAAAGCACGTAACTACTACCTACACGCCGAACGATAAGAAGCGGCGCTTCACTTTCCACGAGGGTAATGGCGCTCCGTTGGAAATCGAGTACAAGGGCGAGTCATATGAGGTATCCGCTTACTTGCAGTACCCCGACCGTGGTGAAGCCGCAATCTACGACCTGATGGACGTTCATAACCTTGTTGGTTACAATGCAGAGTTTGACACCGCCGGACACTACCTGTACATCAATATTGAGCACTTCCCGCAGGATACCGGCTGGTTCTAAGCCAAACCCCTTACATGTTCCCCTGTAGCGTTTAGCACCTACAGGGGAACCCCTAACCCCCTACTTTTAGTACACGTTGAAAGGAATGTAACCATCATGGGTATCATGGAATTTTACGGGTTAGAGTTCTACTTCGACATCCCTAAGCGACTCACCCAGCTCATTGCACAAGGTAATAAGCCGCTAGTTAGCAAGCTCAAGGTCAAGCTACGCCTCCCTAGCTTCAAGCCCGACGCTAAGACCTCCAAGGCGCGCATTACCGTTCTTGCAGGCGGCGAAAAGTTCAAGATTAAACTACGCGGCGACAGCTTCGATGCATATAATATCCTTAGCGGTTTCGGTGGTGACTATAACGCCGCCTTCGAGTCAATCGACTGGGTGACCGGCACCGCATCTATTCGTAGCGGCGAATGGGAAATCTAACCCAAAGCCCCTAGACCCCCCTATAAGGCGCAATAACCACATAGGGTGACAAAAGTATTAGTTAATCCACAGAAAGCCCCTTAGGGAGGAATACAAGCCCAATGAGCACCACTACAACCCTTATTGAAGAAGTAATCAAGAGCGAATACTCAAACAATGATAACCGCATTACCGACATTGAAATCGGTAAGCCTATCGACGGTGAAGGAAGCCCCATTAAGGTCTTCGTTACCTACGAAAACACTGTAGGTGAATACGAGTACCACCGCACGTTCTATGCTACTATTATTGGCGACACCTGCAAGCTCGAAGAAGACGAAGAAGCCTGTATCAACGCTGACTGCTGGTGCCTCAAAGAAGACGAAGACTAAGAACCCGAAAGGAAACCTAACCGATGAACGACCTACACCTTACGCTAAGTGATATTCCAAGTATCGTCATTACTATTGCGTCGTTTACAATCAGCATCCTCATCTTATGTAACTGGCGGAACAGTTATTGGAGCCGCACCATCTGGGGTGGTCTAGCCATCATTCTCTTAGTGGTTGCCAATACCTCTGTTCTTACTAGGGCTATCATGGGTAACTACTGGAAAGCTAACGGCGCGGAATGGCTCTACGACACCACCTTGGTGATTATCTTCTCGCTTGATGCAGTAATTGTAGGTCTGGCACTTATGCATGTCCATATTGAGAACAAGCGCGCTAAAGATGCCGAGAAAAAGCTCTTGGAAGAGTTTCTAGAAGACGAGGAAGAATAGGAACCACACCAAATGGACATTCCGAACATTATTCGTGTAGCTATCCTTGCATTAATCACCGTA